>Ga0302319_10000780_pt1 | contig 71297 bp, 67 predicted proteins | sample Bog_T0_2_FD_203319 | JGI IMG/M metagenome (GOLD analysis project Ga0302319, IMG submission 203319) | Peat permafrost microbial communities from Stordalen Mire near Abisko, Sweden - Bog_T0_2 | ecosystem: Environmental > Terrestrial > Soil > Wetlands > Peat | place: Sweden: Abisko, Stordalen Mire...
AAAAATCGTACCTTTTCCTTCATGACCGGTCCCTCTCCGCTTGTGGCTCTGAACTGTGCTTCCTTCCTGAATCACAGCCTAACCCACGGTCAGCGCATTGGGCCGGTCACTCCATGATGACTAACGCTACTTGCGCCACTCACTCATAGCGCAGCGCCACCACCGGCTCCACCTTCATCGCCGCCCGTGCCGGAATCAGCGTAGCCGCCAGCGCCACCACCCCCAGCAATCCCAAAACGGCAGCATACGTCACCGGATCGTGCGGACCTACGTTGAAGAGCATGCTTCGCAGCAGTTGCGCCGCAGCCAGCGACACGCCCAATCCCACCGCCCCGCCTAGCGCAATCATCCGCAAGCCCTCTGCCGCAATCAAGCGCAATATATCCATTCGCGTGGCCCCAAGCGCCATGCGCACCCCAATCTCCTGCGTTCGCTGCGCAGCCACAAACGCAATCACGCCGTAAAGCCCGATCACCGCCATCAGCAGGCCGCAGAATGCGAAGAACCCCAGCAGCGCCGTTTCAAACCGCGGCCGGTCTGCCAGCCTGCTGACCGCCTGCTTCATCGTGTCGATCTCAACCGGCGCCGTCGGGTCCAGTTGCGCAACGCGCGATCGAATCCAAGGAGCGATTACCGACGCTGGCAAACTCGATTCCAGGATAAAAAAGTGGTGACTGTCCCAGTACCCCGTCTGAACGCTGGTCCTCAATTCGTAGAATTCCGGCTGGTCCTCGCCTCCCAGCCCGCCGTTCTTCACATCTCCAGCCACGCCCACCACCGTGAAGACAGGCCCAGCCTTCCGGTAAGGGTTGAACTCCCAACGCTCGATAAGCTTTCCGATAGCGTTGCCGCCTGGGAACAATCGCGCTGCCAGCCCCCGGCTCAAGATTGCCAGATGCTTGTCCAGTCCGCGCTCCTCCTCAGTAAAGTTGCGCCCTTCGACAATGGGAATCTGCAGCGCCCTAAAGTAGTCCGGCGTCACCCTGCGCCACACGGAGTATCCTGCATCGCTCGCCGGCGCCCGCGGACTACCCTGAACATCGAGGTCCGAGAGGCGTATTGCGTCGTGCCAGCCATCAGGCGGCAGCGAGTCGCTCATCCCTACCGCCGTCACGCCCGGCAAATGGCGAAGCGCCGCCTCCGCGCGCAAATGGAAGTCCACCGTTCCGGTTGGATAGTGCTCCCAATTCAGCGGCACATGCACCGTGATCACGTTGCGCGTCTGCATGCCCAGATCTTGATTTTCCAGATTCCAGAAGCTCCTCACCAGCAAACTCGCCCCGCTTAGCAACACCACGCATAGCCCGATCTGCGCCGCCACCAGCACCCGCCGCAGGCGTGCATGCGCGCCGCTCTTCGCTTGCCTCGCCGCCAATGCAGCAGCGTGCGGCTTCTCCAGGGCGGGCAAAATCCCGAACAGCGCCGCGCACGCCATCGATACCACCACTGCAAACAGAACAATACGTAGATCGAGCCGCGCCGCGGCTAGAAACGGCACACCCGTCGGCGCAATCGCCATAAATATCCGCAGCAGAATTCCCGCCATCGCGCATCCTGCAACCGCACCCGCGGCAGCAAGCAGGAACGCCTCCGTCAGCGACTGCCGAATCAGCCGTCCCCGGCTCGCACCCAGCGCCGAACGCACCGCCAGCTCCCTTTGCCGCGCCGCGCCGCGTGCAGAAAACAAACTGGCCACATTCGCGCACGCAATCAGCAGCACTGCAAATACAGCACCAAGAAGCACCCAGGCAGCACGATACGCATCTTGCATCTGCCGGTCCCGAATCGACCGCACACGCAAGTGAAATTCCTTCCGAATCTCCGCCGGAATCCACTGCTGCGTGTGCAGAAACAGCGGCTCCATCTCAGCCCTGGCCTCGGCCAGGCTTAGGCCCGATTTCACCCTCGCAAATGCCCACAACGGATACCCAATGCCGCCATTCACCGTATGCTGCTGCGCCACATTCATTTGCGCCGGGCGCAGAATATCCACCTCCTGCAGCCGGGGCATTTCAAAATCCTTTGGCAGCACGCCCACAATGCGCGTCGCGTGCCCGTCAAGGTCGATATCTTTGTCCACCGCTCCAGGGTCGCGGTTGAAACGGCTCAGCCACAGTCCATCGGAGATCATCGCCACTCGCGCCCCGTTCGGCAAATCTTCTTCTGGCGTAAAATTTCGCCCCGCCGCCAGCGATACTCCCAGCGTCGGTAAAAAATTCTGCGCCACATGAATGCAGTGCAGGTGCACGGGATTTCCGTCCGTCAGGTTGCAATCGCCATAGCCGGTTTCAAACGTCATCGACTCGAACGGCTTCTGATTGTCCCGCCATTCAAAGAAGAACCCGCCCAGCGTGAACTCCTGCTTTTCAAGCGACTGCACTAGACCCACCGAAACCAGCCGGTCGTCGTGCGCATAGGGCAGGCTGCGAAACAAGACCCGGTCCACCACGCTGAACACCGCAGCCGTTGCGCCAATCCCCACCGCCAGCGTGGCAATCACCGCAATCGTAAACACCGGGTTGCGCCGGAACCCCCGCAGCGCATAGCGCACATCCTGCGCAACGGTCCCCATCCACCATCCCGGCCGCTGCCCATGGCATTGTTCCCGCGTGCGCTCCACGCCGCCAAACTCGATCAATGCCTGTCTTCGCGCTTCATCCGCCGTCATCCCCGCCGCGATATTCCGTTCGACCGAAAGGTCCAGGTGGAATTGCAATTCATCATCAAGCGCTTCCGGCTTTCGGCGGAAAAAAAGAAATCGGAGACGGTTCAGCCATTCCCCGATCATGATTGCACCGCCGGCGTCAGTACCAGCCCAATAGCCGCCGACAGCCTCTCCCAGTTCTTCAGCTCCGTATCCAGCTGCTTGCGGCCCGTCGCCGTCAAACGGTAAAACCTGGCCTTCCGGTTGTTCTCCGACAAGCCCCAATCGGCCCGAATCCACCCCTTGTACTCCAACCGGTGCAACGCCGGATAGAGCGACCCTTGCCCAATTTGCAATACATCCTTCGACATCTGCTGAATGCGTTGCGCCACGCCCCACCCATGCATCGGCCCCGCGGCCAGCGTTTGCAAAATCAGCAGATCGAGCGTTCCCTGCAGCAGATCAATTTGCACCGGCATGCTTCCCCTCGGCATTCGACAATAGAGTGCCGCACTTTCCTGTCGAATGTCAAGGGGGGAGCGAACGGAGGAAAGAACGGCACGAGCGGCATTCCCTATGCTGCGTCATTTTGACTCCGGCATTTCTCGCCGGCAGGGAGGGAACGAGAATAGTCAACGGTGAAGTGCACCGCAGCGCACACAACCCTGGAACGGGCGCCCAATCTAGGGAAGCTCTGAATAAGCCACCGGCATTCCCTCAGGGGCTAAAGCCCACGGTCATTTTGCGGCACTTACGGCACGACTAAAGTCGTGCCCTTTCAAAACAACGACTTAATCGGAGGTTCCCTAGAAATGCCGCGCCCCGCACAGGCAGCACGAACCAGCCGATCCCCTTGCGGCGAAACGGAGCCCGGCCAAATGGAACATTCCCTTTGTATCCAGCGTAGTTATGATGGACAAGGCGAACCGTGCGGTTGTTCTTTGGCCGCGCCGGTTTACCCTGAGGAGAACTCCATGCGTAAGATCGTCAGCTCCGCCGCCCTGGCCGCCATCCTGCTTCTCACCGTTCCCTCAACCTTTGCCGCACCGCCTGCCAGTTCCAAGGGTGTGCCCGGAACCCTCGTCATCGTCTTCAAGGATGGCCACCGGCAAAGCTTCAACCTCGCGGATATCGAGCGGGTTGAATTTCCCGCTGCGGAGTTCGCCAGCAACGCCGGCGCTTCCGGCCCTTCGCGCGGACACTTCCTCGGCAAGTGGGAAGTGGGCGACGGTACGGGAAACAATTTCTACATCACGCTTTCGGAAGACGGCAACGCCATGCGTTCGTTAGGCAATGTCCACGGCCGCTGGTCCTACGTGAACGGCGAAGCCGAGGTCACCTGGGACGACGGCGCCCAGGATGCCATCCGCAGGGTCGGTTCGCGATTCCAGAAGTTCGCCTATGAAGCAGGAAAATCCTTCACCGACATCCCCGCGAACGTGACCAACGCCCGCAACCTCACCCCCAAACCGATCTAATCTTCGCAGCACGCAGGTTCTGCCCGCCACTTGCACCTCCACGGGATGCGCGACATTTGTCTTTTCCGCGCCCAACAGCTATGATTCCCGTATGAAGATCACGCTCTGTTGTCGCCTCTTTTCGCCGCTTCGCGCGCAGAGGTGACCTTGGTCTGAGTTTCTGATCGAGTTCCAAGGTTTTCTTCAACGCCCGCGACGCAGCCCCGCTGCCGCGGGTTTTCTATTTCTGAGCCAAAAAGGAAAACATGGCCGAAGCAATTGCAGCAAAAGAAACGAAAGCCCAGCGCGCCGAGCGCCTCAAGCTCGCGAAGAACCCATGGGAGGCCTTCGACGAGGTGCGCGCCTTTGCCCGCGCCGGCCGCTCCAGCGTCGTCCCCGAATGGGCTTCACTCTATTTCAAGTGGTGGGGCATTTACACCCAGGGCGACGGCGTAGGCGCCACCGGCGGCAAGGGCGGCGAAGGCCTGGTCTCCGATTACTTCATGATGCGCATCGCCATTCCCAACGGCATCCTTTCCGCGCACCAGCTTCGCGTCATCGCCCAACTCACCAAACAGCACGCCCGCAATCTCGCCGACATCACCGTTCGCCAGGCCATTCAGCTTCACTGGCTCACCATCGAATCCCTCCCCGAAGTGGTGGATGCGCTCGACGCAATTGGACTCTCGCCCAAAGGCGCGTGCGGCGATGTTGTCCGCAACGTGACCGGCTGCCCGCTCGCCGGAGTAGCCGCCGACGAACTGATCGACGCCGCCCCATTGGCCCGTGAAATCGCAGCGATGCTCGCCGGCAATGCCGACTTCTACAACCTTCCCCGCAAATTCAAAATCTCCGCCACCGGCTGCCCCTCCTGGTGCAGCGTTCCCGAGATCAACGACATCGGTTTCACGGCAGCCGAGCACAACGGCCGGGTCGGCTACTCAGTGCGCGTCGGCGGCGGCCTCTCGCGTGAGCCGCACATCGCCGTCCGCCTCGATGCTTTCATCCTTCCCCACCAGGCCGTCGCAGTCGCTCGCGGCATTGCCGAAATCTTCCGCGACCAGCAAGGCCTGCGCGAAAGCCGCGAACGCGCCCGCATGAAGTATCTCTTCCTCAAAGAAGGTTGGACCGCCGAAAGCTTCCTCACGGAACTCCAATCGCGCCTCGACTTCAAGCTGCTGCCCGGCGTGCCCGAGCAAGTACCAGACGACATCTTCCGCGACCACGTTGGCGTCACTCATCAACGTCAACCCGGGTTGAGTTCTGTCGGGGCCAGCGTGCTCCGCGGCCGCCTGTCCGGAGACCAGTTGGAAGCCGCAGCCGATCTTGCCGATCGTTTCGGCAGCGGTCAACTCCGCACCACAGTCTCGCAAAACCTGCTGTTCATCGACATCCCCAACCACAAAACGCCCGAGCTTATCAACGAACTTGGCAAAATCAATCTCCGCGTTGAAGGCTCCTCCTTCTGGCGCGGCGCCATCGCCTGCACCGGCACGGAGTTCTGCAAACTGGCCATCACTGAGACAAAGGGCTTCACGCGCTGGATCGTCGACGAACTCGAAGAGCGCCTGCCCGGTTTCGACCAGCAACTCAAGCTCAACGTAACCGGCTGCCCCAACGGCTGCGGCCAGCACTGGGTAGCCGACATCGGCATCGAAGGCAAGAAAATCAAGCACGAGGGCAAGCTCACCGATGCCTACTATTTCTGCCTCGGCGGAGCTGTCGGCCAGCACGCCGCCGTCGCTCGCACGGTCGGCTACCGATGCCCTGCACCTCTCGTCCCCGATGCCATCGAGCGCCTGCTGCGCCAGTACCTCGCCGGCCGCACCCCCAACGAAAACCTCCGCGCCTGGTTCAGCCGCCACAGCGACGAAGAACTCCGCGCCCATTTAGCCGGCGAAGTATTGGCAGCCGTAGAACGCGACATCCCCACCGGTCCAGTCCCGCACGGCGTTGCGGATTGAGGTTTAACTCATGAGTTTGTTGCCCATCTTCCTGAAACTCGCCGACCGCAACTGCCTCCTCGTTGGAGCAGGCAACGTCGCGCTCGACAAGATTGGCAGCCTCCTTCTCACTGGCCTCAACCTCCGTGTGATCGCCCCAAACGCTCTGCCCGAAATCCAGCAGCTAGCCAGCGATCGCAAACTCGAGTGGATCGACCGCCGCTTTGAAACCTCCGATCTCGACAACAACTTCCTCGTCATCGCCGCCACCGACGCCCCCAACGTCAACGCCGCCGTCTATCAGGGCTGCGTCGAGCGCAACATCCCCTGCAACAGCGTCGATGACATTCCCAACTGCGATTTCTTCTTCGGCTCCGTAGTCAGCCGCGGCAATCTGCAAATCGCAATTTCCACCACAGGTGAAAGCCCCGCCGTAGCCCAGCGCCTCCGCCGCGAAATCGATGCGCAACTCCCCCAGGACCTCGGCGACTGGCTTCATAATCTCGGCCTTCTCCGCCGTGACGTCCTTGCAACGCATCCGCGCAGCGAAGAGCGCAAGGCCCTCCTGCACCAGTTAGCCGAGCGGCCAGTCTGTGCCTCCGCATCGTGCCCTTCACGCCAGATGGCGCTCGCGCCCATCTCGGAACAAAGAGACAAAGTCTTTTTAGTCGGAGCCGGCCCCGGCGACCCCGACCTGCTCACCGTAAAAGCACTGCGCCTCATCCAGACCGCCGGCGTAATTCTTCACGACGACCTCGTCCCACAGGCCGTTCTTCAGCTAGCCTCGCCTCTCGCCGAAGTAGTCAACGTAGGCAAGCGCTGCTGCACAAAGACCATCACGCAGGATGAAATCAACGCGCTCATGATTCGCCACGCGCGCGCCAATCGCAGCGTAGTCCGCCTCAAGAGCGGCGACCCGCTCATCTTCGGCCGCGCCGCCGAAGAGATCGCCGCGCTCACCGAAGCGAACGTGCCTTTCGAGATCGTCCCCGGCATCACCGCCGCCTTCGCCGCCGCCGCCGCCATCGGTTGCTCTCTCACCGACCGTAACAGCGCTTCCAACGTCACCTTTTTGACTGGCCACCACGCGCAGTCGCACAACCACTCGCCGCTGCCTGAAATCGAAGACTCCACGCGCGTGGTCTACATGCCCGGCCGTGATCTTCAACTGCTAGCCGCCGAGTGGCTGCAGCAAGGCTTGCCGACCGACTTCCCCTGCGCAGTAATTTCAAAGGTTGGCCAGCCCGCCCAACAGATTCAAACTTGCACTCTCGCCGCCCTCGGCAGCCTCGCGCCTGCCCCCGCACCCAGCCTGCTCATCGCGGGTTGGACACTCCAAGACATCACGACTGCAGCCCTATCCGGCGCGGTCGAGGTTCAAGCCACAGCCTGAACTGCCGCTGCTATACTTTCCAGGCATTCAGGTCAGAATCTGCGGCGCAGGCCGCGGGGTCCGCTACCCGCGCGAGTTGATCGAGGAGTGAGATTGTGACTCATGCACAATCCGGCAGGCCCGTCGTCTTCTCAGAACAGCGCAAGTTACGCCTCGCGTACTTCGTCACCCACCCCATTCAATATCAGGCCCCGTTGCTGAGGAGAATTGCAGCCGAACCCGACATCGACCTCAAAGTATTCTTCGGTTCCGATATCTCCTTGCGCGGCTTTGTTGACAAGGGATTCGGCGTCCGCGTCGAATGGGATACCCCGCTGCTTGAAGGCTATAACTACGAGTTCCTCCCGCTGATCAAGGGCGCCCAGAACGAAAAGACGATCGGTTCTGTCGGCCCGCTCAATTATGGAGTTAAACGTAAATTAGCTGAAGGAAACTTCAATACTGTATGGGTGCATGGGTATAACTACCTTACTAACTTGCAAGCCATTCGCGCCGCTAACTCATTGTGCATCCCTGTACTGCTGCGCGCCGAATCCACGCTGCATGATCGCCCCCGCTCCCGGACGAAGCTTGCAATGAAGAAACTCTTCTTTAACCGGCTCAAGCCCAGAATCTCCGCAGTCTTGTCCATCGGCGACGAGAACGCAGCTTACTGGAAGCAAAACTTCGGCCCGCAGTTTCCCATATTTCCTTGTTATTACGCAGTCGACAACCAATTCTTCCAGCGTGAATGCGCCATCGCATCGCAAAAGCGAGAAGACTTTCGCGCGTCGCTCGGGCTTGAGCCGACGCGCCCCGTCATTCTCTTCGCCGCAAAGCTGATTCCCCGCAAACGGTGCGCCGATCTGCTTGAAGCCTTTCTGCAGTTATCCAAATCCAGTCCCATTGAACCCATCCCTTATCTGCTCATCGTTGGCGACGGCGTGCAACGCTCCAGTCTTGAAAGCCGCTCCACGGAAGCCCATTCCGGAGACGTCCGCTTTCTCGGATTCCGCAACCAGTCCGAGCTTCCCCGCTTCTACGATCTCTGCAATGTCTTCGTTCTTCCCTCCGTCGACGAGCCCTGGGGACTCGCGATCAACGAAGTCATGAACGCCGCACGCCCTGTGATCGTGTCCGACCAGGTTGGTTGTCAAAAGAATCTAGTGCGTCCCGGCGTAAACGGCCGCGTAGTCGCCGCTGGCGATGTTGAAGCCCTCGCCGAAGCTCTGCGCACTGTACTCGCAAACGAGGAATCTGCTCAAGCGATGGGCGCAGAGAGCCTGCGCATCATCAATGGATACAGCTTCGAGCAAAATGTCTTGGGCCTCCGCCAAGCCCTTCACGCCGTAGCGCCGGGGTTTCCACCAGAAAGCGAAAAGTAAGCCAGCCCTGAGAACAGCCGCATGGCCGAAATTGTCGGAACTTGACAAATCTCCTCGTTTGCATTCAAATATGACTGCTGGTCATTTATGAGCAACAGTCACTCCGGCCGACTTGCCAAGCTTCCAGAACCACCCCTCACTGAAAATCTGCCGCATCTCGATCACATGAGCCGCCGCCAGCGCCGCGCCGCGGAAACCCGCCTGCGTCTTTTCCGCTGCGCCCTCAAGCTCTTTGCCGAACGCGGATTCCCCAACGTCACAGTCGAAGATATTACCCAGGCCGCCGACGTCGGCAAAGGCACGTTCTTCAACTATTTCGAAAGCAAGGAACATGTGCTCGGGGTCATGGCAGAAATTCAGCTTGGCAAAGTGCGTGAGTCCGCAGCCCTTGCCGAACATGGGCAGCACACCATTCAATTCGCCCTGCACCACCTCTTCCATCGCGCCGCTGAAGAGACGGGCCGCAGCCCTGATCTGGCGCGCGCCCTCATCTCCTGCTTCCTGGCCAGCGAAGGCGTTCGCCATCTCATTGAGCGCAACATGAAAGAGGGACGCAAGATAATTGCGCGCATGATCGCAGCGGGCAAAAAGCGTGGAGAAATCGACCCTCGCTTGAAAAAGGAAAAGGTTGCTATCCAGGTTCTCCAGGCGTTCATGGGGACGGTGCTGTTCTGGTCGCTGCACGAAGAACCCGCGCTTGATGCATGGATGGAAGACAGCTTTCAACATTTCTGGAGGGCAGTTGCGCTCTCCAGCAAAGAGCGGAAGTCATGAAAATCAGATTTCGCGCTTTCGTCTTATTCTCGCTGGCCGCCCTTGCCATTGCCCCGGCAGTGACTCGCCTTGCAACCGCGCAGCAACCGGCCTCCATGCGCCTGACCTTGCAGGATGCGATTCAAAAGGCGCTCCAGGCCAACCTCAATGTGCTTGTGGGAGCGACTCGCATCGACGAATCCGAGGGCACACGCCTGCGCCGCCAGGCTGCAGCCTTCCTGCCACGCATCAGCGCGCAAAGCTATGCCAACGTGCAGAATCGCAACCTCCGCGCCTTCGGCCTCTCCTTGCCCGGCATTCCCATTCCCAGCGTGGTCGGGCCGTTTTCCAACTACGATTTCCGCGTCTACGCGCAGCAGAACATTGTCGACCTTCAAGGCTATCTCAGTCTCAAAGCCAGCGACCATGCGGTCGATGCCGAAAGAATGAACCTTCAGGACGCGCGCGATCTCATCGTCCGTGTCATCGCCGGACTTTACCTCAACGCCCAGTCGGCAGCCGCACGCACCGCAGCCGCCCAATCGCGCGTGACCGATTCCACAACCCTCTACAAATTGGCCAAAGACAAGCACGACACCGGCACTTCGACCGGAGTCGACGTTCTGCGCGCCGAAGTGCAGTTAGCCAATGACAAACAGTCGCTGCTCATTGCGCAAAATCAATACAAGCAATCTCTGCTTTCTCTGGCGCGCAACCTGGGCATCGAACCCTCCACTCCGCTTGAACTCGCCGAGCCCCTCGTCTATCGCCCCCTCAAGCAGGATGAGTCCGATTCCCTCGTGGCCGCCGCACTCGCCTCCCGCGCCGACTATCTTTCGCTTGCCGCGCAGCGCCAGGAATTGCTCGATCAACAGCGCGCCAACCGCGCCAGGTCCTATCCCAAACTCAGCATCAACGGCAACTTTGGCGGCATTGGACGCAGCATTGCCGGCGTGCAGGCCACCGGCCTCATACAAGGTCAAATCGACTTTACCGTCTTCGATCGCGATCGCGAAGGCGAGGCAGCGGAACTCTTGAGCCGCGTTCATCGCATCGACGATCAGATCGCCGATCTGCGCCGCGGAATCGACGAAGACATCCGTTCGGCGTTCTTGAATCTTGACTCCGCCGCCCAGCAAGTCATCGTTTCTGAAGAAGGCCAGAACCTTGCGCGGCGCGAACTGGAACTTGCGCAGGATCGATTCCAATCCAGCGCCGCCAACAACGTCGAGGTGGTCACCGCCCAGGATGAGCTTGCACGCGCTGAAGACAATTACATCCTCGCGGTCTCCAGCCACGTAGACGCAAAGTTTGGCCTCGCCCGCGCACAAGGCAACACGGAGAAGAACATTTTGCAATCGATCGGAAAGCAATAAACCGCTCTTCAAATCAGCACGGGTTCCGATTTATTCAACTGAGGTTCGAAGCCATGAAACGAGCCATACCGATCTTGATCTTGCTGGCCGCGGCCATTGCCGCCGGCCTTTACTACTATCCGCGATTCGCAAAGAAGCCGCAGCCCGCCAATCAGCTCACACTCTCGGGAAACATTGAAGCCCACGAGAGCCTGGTCGGCTTCAAAGTCGAGGGCCGCATTGTCGATCTTCCCGTTGAAGAAGGTCAGCGCATTGAGCTAGGCGCGCTGCTGGCCCGCCTGGAAGATGCCGATCTGAAACAAAAGGTTCGCATCGATGAGGACGCGCTGCACGTGCGCGAATCGAACCTCGCCCTCACTCTAGCCGGAACCCGCCGGCAGGAGTTGCAGGCCACCCAGCAGAGCATGATCGATGCCCAGGCAGACCTGGAACAAAAGCAACTCGACAACGATCGCATGCAGCGATTGTTCGCCAAGGATGAGGTCTCCGAGCAAGATCGCGATTTGGCCGCCACTGCCCTCAAGCGCGCCGATGCAACTTTCAAGGCGGCGCAGCAACGCTACGGCCAGGCCGCTGAAGGCAGCCGCAAAGAAGACATCGCCATCGCGCAAGCGAATCTCAATGAAGCCGGCGCCAACCTCGGTCTCTCTCGCGTCAATCTCAACTACGCAGTTCTCCACGCTCCGTCATCAGGCATCATTACGGTCCGCGAGGCTGAGCTCGGCGAAGTGGTTGCGCCCGGAACTCCGGTGGTCACCATCGCCGATCTCGATCACATATGGCTGCGCGCATACATTGCCGAAACCGATCTCGGCCGTATTCACTGGGGCCAGGACGCAAACATCACCACCGACACCTACCCTGGGAAGCAATACCACGGGCGCATCTCCTTCATTGCCTCTGACGCCGAGTTCACTCCCAAGAGCGTTCAGACATATCAGGAGCGAGTCACGCTTGTTTATCGAATCAAGATCGATATCGACAATCTCGATCATGAACTGAAGCCGGGCATGCCCGCCGACGCTCATCTCGATCTCGCCATCGCTCCACTGGAAACACATCCATCGCCCTCGCAGTCCGTCAAACAATGACCGGTCAGCCCCAACCCGCGGTCGTGGCCGATGCACTGACCAAGAGCTTTCCCGACGTGCGCGCAGTCGATGCGCTCAGCTTCAATGTCTGCGCCGGAGAAATCTTCGGACTTGTGGGTCCTGATGGAGCTGGAAAAACAACCACGCTGCGCATGCTCGCCGGAATCATGCCGCCCGATTCGGGCAATGCGACGGTCGCCGGCTATAACGTCGTCCGTGACCCGGAAGGCGCCAAACACGCACTCAGTTACATGCCGCAGCGCTTTGGCCTCTACGAAGATCTCACCGTTGCTGAGAACATCCGCTTTTATGCTGACCTATTCGGAGTCAAGCGCGCCGAACGTGAGCAGCGTTCCGAACAGTTGCTGCAAGCCGCCGGCATGGCAGAGTTCCGCAAGCGAATGGCCGGCAACCTATCCGGCGGCATGAAGCAGAAACTGGGCCTGGTTTGCGCGCTCATTCACCGCCCCCGCGTTATTCTTCTCGACGAGCCAACCACCGGCGTCGATCCCGTTTCACGCCGTGACTTCTGGCGCATTCTCTATGAGTTGATCGCCGAGGGCGTAGCCATTCTCACTTCAACCGCATACCTTGATGAAGCTGAGCGCTGTCATCGCGTAGCTCTTCTTCATCAGGGCAAGCTGCTGTTTTGTGACACCCCAGCCAACCTCAAAGCCCGCATGGGCAAAGGTGTCTTGTCGGTTACCGGACCGGAACCACGAAGCCTGCGCACTCAGCTGGAGCACGCTCCAGGAATCTCCAGCCTGGTGCTCACCGGTGACGGCCTGCACGTAGTGGTAGACAATGCAGCCCGCCGCGTTCCGGAGTTCCAGTCGCTCCTCAACAGCGCGCACGTCCCATTCGACGCCATTCAGCAGGTCGCCCCCTCCATCGAAGACCTCTTTGTCGATGCCGTTAGCAGCAAAGGCCCGCCCAATGACTGAACAGAACTACTCAGTCGTAGTCGAGAATCTGCGCAAGCAGTTCGGCACCTTTGTGGCAGTCGATGGGCTGAGCCTCAACGTTACAAGGGGAGAAGTATTTGGCTTTCTCGGCCCCAACGGAGCCGGCAAATCCACCACCATACGCATGCTATGCGGCCTGCTGAAGCCCACTTCTGGCCGCGCTTCGGTGGCAGGTTACGATGTGGGCGTGAAGCCCGAATCGGTCCGGCAAAACATCGGCTACATGTCGCAAAAGTTTTCTCTCTACAACGATCTCACCGTCATCGAAAACCTGCGCCTGTTCGCCGGCCTCTACAGCGTACCCTCCAAAGTACTCAAGCAGCGCATTGACTGGGCGCTCAAGATGGCTAACCTCAAGGGCCAGGAAAATCTGATCACCGGCACGCTCCCCGGAGGCTGGAAGCAGCGACTGGCGCTGGGTTGCGCGGTGCTGCACAAGCCGCCCGTTCTCTTTCTCGATGAGCCTACATCCGGCGTCGATCCCATCTCCCGCCGCCAATTCTGGGATCTCATTCACCAAATGGCCGAGGAAGGCGTCACCGTGTTTGTAACCACGCATTATATGGAAGAGGCGGAGTACTGCAATCGTCTCGCCTTGATCTTTCGCGGCAAAATGGTTGCCCTGGGCACCCCCTCTGAACTCAAGCGAGACTCAATGAAAGGAGAGTTGCTGCTCGTCGAGTGCGCCCCACTCGGTCCCGCTGTTGAAGCACTTCAGTCAGCCCCTGGCGTTCTCGATGCCGCAGTCTTCGGCAACGCTCTGCATCTCGTCGTCCTCAATGCCGCCGCGGCCATTCCGCAGATTCAATCGTTCCTCACTAACCATGCCGTCACCGTCAGCAGCATTGAAAAGATTCGCCCCACCCTCGAAGACGTGTTTGTTTCCGTCACCTCAGAGCGCGACAAACCGGCCGAGGCGCAAGCATGAATCTCAATCGCCTGCTCGCCGTGGCCAGAAAGGAGATCATCCAGATTCTCCGCGACTCGCGCAGTCTCGTTATCGTCGTGCTCATGCCGGTAACTCTGATGCTGCTGTTCGGCTACGGCGTCAATCTCGATCTCAAGGGCCTTCCTGTCTACGTGTTCGATCGCGACGGCAGCCAGCAGAGCCAGGATCTCCTCAAGCACTTTCAGGCCAGCAGTTACTTTCACATCGTTCGCGCCGTAAGCGACTATCCAACTCTCACCCGCGTGCTCGATGACGGCTCCGCCAAAATGGCCATTGTCATTCCTTGGAATTTCTCCCAGCGCCTCAGTGAAGGCGGGCCCGTTCAGGTGCAGGCGCTCGTCGACGCCACCGACGACAACACCGCCAATGTGCTCATCGGTTATACCCAGGCGGTGGTGCAGGGCTACTCCTCGGAAATACAAACCGCGTGGCTCCGGCAACGCGGTCAGCAAATTCAACCCGCGTCTATCGGCGTGCAAACACGCACGTGGTACAACGAGAATCTTGAAAGCAGCGCCTTCATCATTCCCGGAGTGCTGGCCCTCGTCATGTCGGTTATCGGCGCGTTCCTCACCTCGCTCACGATCGCGCGCGAATGGGAGCGCGGCACCATGGAGCAGTTGATCTCCACTCCCGTCAGCGCCATTGAAATCATGCTGGGCAAACTGGCGCCCTACTTTGTGCTCGGCATGTTCGACGTTGTTGTCTGCGCGCTGATCGCCATCTACTGGTTCCACGTCCCGTTTCGCGGCTCGTTTCTCACGCTGCTCATCAGCTCCGCCATGTTTCTTGTGGTCGTTTTGTCGCTGGGCTTTTTCATCTCCGTACTGGCGAAGAATCAATTTGCCGCCAGCCAGATCGCGCTCCTCATCACATTCCTGCCCGCCTTTCTGCTCTCCGGATTCCTTTTTGCCATTGAGCAAATGCCCATTGCCCTGCAGTGGATCACCCGCATTCTTCCTGCCCGCTATTACGTCTCCGTGCTCAAAAAGATATTTCTCAAAGGCACACCCACGTCCATGCTCTCTGCCGATCTCATTCCCCTGGCCGTCTTCACAGTCGTTTTGGCGTTCCTTGCCACACGCGCATTCCATAAGAGACTTACGTAAGAAGGAGCACCCATGTTTGGCCGCCTGAAGCAGATGTTGATCAAGGAGTTCATTCAGGTCTTTCGCGACAAGCGGACGCGCTTCATCCTCATCGGACCGCCCATCATCCAAATGCTCGTCTTCGGCTACGCCGCCACCTACGAAATCCGCAGCGTCCCCACCGTTGTCCTCGACCTCGATCACAGCCGGGAAAGCCGCGATCTGCTTTCGCTCTTCTCTTCAAGCCCTTACTTCGAAGTGCAGCGTCAGCTTACTGACCCACGCCAGCTTGCCGATCTGATCGAGCAGGGCAAGGCCACCGTTGGCCTCGAGATCGACGCCGGTTTCGCGCGCAAGCTGCGCGGCGGCCAGACCGCGCCGATGCAGGTTATCGTTGACTCAACCAACTCCAACACGGCGCTCATCGCCTCCGGCTACATCTCGCAAATCGCCCTCGGCTATGCGCAGACCTACCAGCAGGACCGCATCCGCCGCATCGCGCCGCAATTCATCGAGGCCGTCCCTACTGTTCAACTTGAACCGCGTCCCTGGTACAACCCCGGCCTCAGTAGCCGCTGGTTTTTCGTGCCCGGAGTTATCGGCAGCCTTACCCTTGTTCTTGTCGTGACACTAACTGCCTTTGCCGTGGTTCGCGAATGTGAGATCGGTACGCTTGAACAGATCATGGTCACGCCCATCCGGCCCGCCGAATTCATTCTTGGCAAGACAATTCCCTTCTTTCTCATTGGCCTCTTCGATGTCTCACTCATCGCTGTCGTTGGGACGCTCTGGTTCCGGGTCCCTTTCCGCGGTCACATCTCGGTGCTGTTCATGGGTTCCGTTCTCTTCATCCTCTGCATGCTCGGTGTGGGACTGTTCATCTCCACCGTCTCTTCCACGCAGCAGCAGGCAATGGTCACAGCCTTCTTCTTCATCATGCCGGCAGTGGCTTTCTCAGGATTTGGATTTCCCATCGCCACCATGCCCCAGTGGATGCAATCTTTGACTTACTTAGTTCCGCTGCGGTATTTCCTCGTCGTGCTGCGCAGCACTTATCTGAAGGGCGCAGGCATTGACATTCTCTGGCCGCAGATGGCGGCCATGGCAGGCTTCGCCTTCACCCTGCTCGCCGTCTCCATCCTTCGTTTCCACAAGGCCCTCGACTAACAATGCAAGTTACGGGCTGCATCGATTCTCTGTGACACGCCCGATAACTGAGCGTGCGCCCGGTCTCGTCCACCGTGGCTGATGAGGCCTTTGAACGAATACCTCTGCGATGCCGCGGTCCGGTCTACCTCCACCGGAAAATCCGCAGCGAAACTACAAACGGCACAACGAACCATGCTGCCAGGATTCCAACCTGTGGCATCATCTGCTCCAGGCTCATCCCCTGCAGCATATTGCCGCGCATTCCCTCAATCGCCGCGGTCAGCGGCAGCGCCCGCACAATCGGCTGAATCACCGCTGGAAATCGCGTCGCGGAAAAGAACACGCCGGAGAGAATCCACATCGGCAGCATCACCAGGTTCATCAATCCAGATGCAGCCTCCATCGTCTTGGCGCGCGACGATACCAGCAACCCCAGCGCAGAAAACGCCAGCGAAGTCATCAGGCACAGCAGCGCCAGTTGCCAAATCGATCCGCGAAACGGCACGCCGAAAGCCACCCGCGCAAAGCCCAGGAACACCCCAACCTCGACAACAAGCAAGCCCAGCCGGGAAAGCAAAAACGACGCCAGGTACTGCCACTTGGGCATGGGCGAAGCCACCAGCCGCTTCAACAGTTTCTTATGCCGCGCCTCGACGATCGCAAAGACCAGCCCCCACATCGCCGAACCCATCAGGTTCATCCCGAGCAGGCCCGGCACCACGAAATCAATGTAACGCGCGCCGCTCTCGTGCTCTAGTTCATTCGCGGTCCGCACAGCATCCTTCCGCCCGGCCGCTGTCTGCACCGCCCGATCTGCCAAAAGCCGCGCTGTCCGAGCATCGGGATTGGTGTCGTCGTACTTGTACGCCACTCCGTCCGCGCGCTGAATCGCCAGGAACAGAATCTTCCCCGTGGCCAGTTCGTGCGTCCCCTCCGCCTCGTCCATCGTCTCCGCCGTCAGCCCCTTGTTCGCCGCCAGAGCCTGCGTCAGCTGCGCCGTTGTCGCGCCCACCTGCAGCACATCCGCCGGCCGGTTCCGGAACGCAATTCCCAATCCAACCGCCAGCAGAATCGGAAAGAAGAAGACCCAGAAAATCAACTCCGGCTCACGCACCATCAGCCGGAACCGCACCATCGTCAACTGATAAAGGCTGCTGTATTCCAAGTTATTCATCGCGCAGATTCCTTCCCGTCAGGCGCACAAACACATCCTCCAGCGTGGCCGAGTGCGTGCGAAACTCGCTCAAATGCAACCCCTGTTCGCGCAGCACGGCAAAGATGCGCGGCACCGCAAGGTGCAGCTCACTCACCGAGAGCTGGTGCAGCCCCGCATCCACACGATGCGAATTCACGCCTCCAATCGCCTCCAACCGAGCCACATCCACCACCCCGTGTTCGCGCCCCGCCGCGACCGCTTCCCCTGCGCTCACCGCGAATTCCACAATGTCTTCTCCGCCCACCGTTCCAATCAACTGCTGCGGAGTTCCCAGCGCAATTATCTTTCCGTGGTCCATGATGGCCACGCGATCGCACAGCCGCTCAGCCTCATCCATGTAGTGCGTCGTCAATATAATCGTGCGCCCCGCCTGCTTCAGCTCGTCCACCAGGTCCCACAAATGTCGCCGCGCCTGCGGATCGAGCCCCGTCGTCGGCTCATCCAGAAACAGCAATTCGGGGTCGCCCACCAGCGCGCAGGCCATCGCCAGCCTCTGCTTCTGCCCGCCGGACAATCCGCCCACACGCGAACTGCGCTTCTCCTCCAGCTGCGCCGTCCTGATCGACTCATCCACCGATATCCCGCGCTTGAAAAAACTTCGAAACATCCGCAGCGTTTCTTCCACCGTCAACTTGTCAGGAAACTGCGTCTCTTGCAGTTGAATCCCAATCCGCTGCCGCAACTCACCCGCGCTCATGCGCCAGTTCAGCCCCAGCACTTCCACGGTTCCCACATCGGGCGCCGTCAGCCCTTCGCAGATTTCAATGGTCGTCGTCTTCCCCGCCCCATTCGGCCCCAGCAGCCCAAAGCACTCGCCCCGCGCCACCTCCAAGTCCAGCCCATCCACCGCCTGCACATCCGCAAAAGCCTTGCGCACGCCCTTCAGCAACAGGGACGGCCCGCTTCCCTGAGCCCTTGGCCGAGCCCCCAATTCCGCCGTAACCGCACCTGCTCCCTCGCTCATCGCCGCTGCCTCCAAGTCCCTGCTCCCAATGGCCTTCGCCCCAGACTACCGCATTCTCCCTCTGCGGAGGTCCTCCGTGCCCCATCCATTCCGCGTTGTCGCCGCGGCGACCGGAATCGGTGGGAGTCCACGAACCTCAACCGGCATATCTACCGAGGTTTCCCATCCCCCCAAACTCCGGGTAAACTAGAACCATGGCGGAGATTCAGCGCAGAAAAACCCCCACGGTCCATATCGGCCACGTCCGCGTCGGCTGGGAAGTCCCGGTCGTCGTCCAGTCCATGACCAACACCGACACGGCTGACATTCCCGGCACCATCAAGCAGGTCGCAGCCCTCGCTCTTGCCGGCTCTGAGATCGTCCGCGTCACCGTCAATAACGAAGACGCCGCAGCCGCGGTTCCCTATATCGTCGAGGGCCTGGAAAAGCGCGGCCTCCGCGTTCCCATCGTCGGCGACTTCCACTACAACGGCCATCTTCTGCTAAAGAAGTTCCCCGCCGCCGCCCGCGCCCTCGCCAAGTACCGCATCAACCCCGGCAACGCGTCCATCGGCAAAAAAGATAACGACAACTTCCAGGTCATGGTTGAATGCGCCGTTGAAAACCAGAAGCCAGTCCGTATCGGCGTCAACTGGGGCTCGCTCGATCAGGCCCTGCTCACCCGCATGATGGACTCGAACTCCAAGCTCGCCAATCCCCTACCCGCGCGCGACGTGATGATGGAAGCCATGGTCGTCAGCGCACTCGACTCTGCAAAAGCCGCCGAGCACTACGGCCTGCGCCCCGACCAGATCATCCTTTCCGCCAAAGTCAGCGGTGTCCGCGATCTAATCGACGTTTATACGAATCTAGCCGCGCGTTGCAGCTATGCTCTGCATTTGGGCCTCACCGAAGCCGGCATGGGCTCAAAAGGCCTCATCGCATCTACAGCCGGCCTGGCGCCTCTGCTCCTGTCAGGCATCGGCGACACCATCCGCGTCTCCCTCACCCCCAAGCCCAACGGCGACCGGACAGAAGAGGTTTTGGCCGCGCAACAGATTTTGCAATCGCTCGGCATCCGCAGTTTCATGCCGCAAGTCACAAGCTGCCCCGGCTGCGGTCGCACCACCAGCACCTACTTTCAGGAACTCGCCGAGCAGATCCAGAGCTACCTCCGCACCTCCATGCCCGAGTGGCGCAAGAAGTATCCCGGCGTCGAAGAGCTCAAACTCGCCGTCATGGGCTGCGTAGTCAACGGCCCCGGCGAGAGTAAGCATGCTAATTTGGGCATCAGCCTGCCCGGCACGTTCGAAGAACCCAAAGCCCCCGTCTACATTGACGGCAAGCTGGCCCTCACATTAAAAGGCGACACCATTGTTGCCGACTTCAAGCAGATCCTCGACAAGTACGTCGAGTCCCACTACGGCCAGGGCGCAAAAAGCGAAGAACTCGTCGGCACACACTAAAGCAGCCTCCCCTTCGCTGCGATAACACGGGCTACTATCCCGTCGGTAACGCCAAGAAACAAGTACTTATTGAACCGTAGTTTTATTTGGGCTGGCGTGACGCTATCGTGATAATTTGAAAGCCATCCGGGGTTTTTTCCCGCATTTGACCCAACTCTGACAGGGTATATTATTCTTCATAATGGTTTTGATCCTTCAAATCGCGGCTGGCATTGTTTTGGGTGTTCTCGCACTTTTTTGGATCATTAGCTTATTCGAGGATAACGACCCACCTCCATTGTGAACTAAGAGCCGGGTGCTACAAGTTCCGGATTTGAGACGCGGAAATCGATGACCCCGGGCGTCGAAAACTATGTTGTTGGCCTAGTACGGCTCCTACATGCGTAGAACTCACGACACATCGCGGCTTCGTCATATTCTTTCCAAGTGCACATTACAAGCTGCCTCAAGATGTAGGCGAGCTGCTTTCCTTCCTTTCCTTCTGAGGCTGTGTTCTGGCGATTAACGCCCCAAGCCAAAATGTCTGCCGCCTGGAGTCCCGGCGTAATATCCGTCTGACCATCTGTGATGCCACCAACCAATTGCCAGATAGAAGCCCGGCCAGATCGCTCCGCTTCCACTTTTTCATCGTTAACTTTCTTGGAGAATGGACCGATAAAAACTTCATTTCGATCAAAGGTGAAGCTAAGCATATCCTCGCTTCCCAATGAAATGATCTCAGATTCAGACTCCCTCAAGAGCTTGTTCGCGAACATGCCAACGATATATTCCGAGACATACCGATTGCACAAATCAACTTCAGATGGGACGGGGATCCCTTGCTTGATGAGCCTTCGCCACGCCTTCATATCGACCTCGCACGAGTGCATGGTCAAGAGGCCGCCTTTGAATCTGTTCATATATTCGGCCAGTTTGAAAACGAGTTCCCAGATGTGTTTGCGTGTCCAACCAAGCTTGTAACTGAAAGGGGTGTCCGGTAGCCGGTGCACCGCCTCCGTCATATGCATATACGATACTTTCTCAAATCCCGAACGAAGGACCTCACCCCATCCCGTAGAAAAATCGGCCCAGGTCTCGTCGTCAGCCGCGAAAGCAGCTAGTGTCACAAACGAGTCGCCGTGCTTTCCGCTCGAATCTAGATATGCCCTGACTGCCATAGATACTTCCCTTTCGCGCAGGTCTATGCGTACTCGTACTCCAACGTCTCCGAATCAACCTCAATTCGGTTCGGCGGCGCAGTGCTCTCCTCGTCGATATGCTCGAAATTCCTCGTGACCCTCTCAGCCTCATCGCGCAGGCCTCGACCCAGGTTCAGGGCTACGGAGCGAATCAGCAAATCGCTCTTCGAGCCTATGTTCACGGCGCCTGTCTCCCACTTGGAAAGCGTCGATTTATCCGTGTGCAGAATACGCGCAAATTGGTCGCCGCTCATTTCCAGGTACTTGCGCAGATAGCGCACTTCGGCCCCAGTGAGCGGGAGCCTGTTGGTTACAATCGCGACCGCGATCACGCGCAGCAGCCCATCCAAATTTGGAATGATAGGCTCCTCGTTTCCGCAGGCAGGGCACTTGATGATTTCGATTCCCTTCAACACCACGTTGTCCAGGCCGCTCTCACGAAAGCGCCAGGCCCCTCTTTCAACCACTGCTTGGCTTCCACAATCGGAGCAAAGCGACACTAACCCTGCCGACTGCATCTCTTTTGGCATACTCCCCATCCCTTCTGGTAAAAGGGTTTTGCTTCCGAAGATCATCTCCGTATGCTGAAGACCGTGATGAGGAACCCCGTGGCTTCGTCCTTGAAGCAAAAGATCACCGCCAAAGGCTTTCCTTCGAGATCGGTTCCTTCCATCCTGTACTTCCAATCGCCGGAGCGTATATCCGGTTCCGGCTCCTGGAAGATGTTCCCTGTCCGCAAAACGTGGTGCGCATCCAGGATGTCAAGGCCTTCAATTGCCAGTTCTTCCCGGAAATGCTTCCCCGGAATCACTCTCCCAGCCGACAGACAATGACGAACCGAATCCGCCGCTTCTGCCCGGGATAGGCGCTTCACAGGCATGGTTGTGTTTTATACTATGTTGGTATTTATGTCAACTTCGGTGAAAGGCTTCAAAAATCGCGGCGATGCTGTTTGCCTGGGCTCAGAGCGCCGATGGGTGGAGAAACGGATTCTCAATCCGCACGCCCTCCACCACCTGCCCGTGCTGCAAGTCTTCGGTCAGCAGCGTCGAGCACTTGGCCTCAATAGCCGCAGCCACAATCAGTCCATCCCAAATCGAAAATCCATATCGACTGCTTAATCCCAAAGCACGCAGGTGCGTATCGAGGCTAAGCGGCCTGGGCGCCGGGCAGAGTATCAAGATGTTGTTGATTGCCTCTTGAACCTGAGGCCACGTAAACCCAAGTTTGGCGCGCGCGACGGAAGCAAATTCATTCAGCACCTGCACGCCAACCACGCCGCCTTCGAATAGAACCTGCCTGGCGATTGCCGTTCGATAGTCTTCGTCGCGATGGGCGTAAACCAGAATGTTCGTATCCAAGAATCGGTCCGAACTCACTGCGTTTCCTGTTCCTGCTTGGAACGCGCCTCAAGCTCCTGTCCCATCACGCTACGATCAAAGCGGTCATAGATCTCTTCCCGATTGAACTTATACCCGGGAGGAAGAGGACGCCGTAGCTTTCGGATCGCCTCAATCGCCTCCTGCCGCCGACGGTCGCGCCTAACCTCAAACGAATTCTCTCCGGTAACCTTGATCTCCACTTCCTCGTTCGGAGAAATTCCGAGCTTCGCGACCACCTCCGCGGGAATGCGAACAGCCAGACTGTTCCCCCACTTTGCGAGTTTCATCGCCCCTCCGGATATACATACATATTGTATATCTATCTCGCCTGTATATCCACCCTCACTCCGCCTTCCGAAAATCCAATGCAGCCAGGTTCATATGCCCCTCCGCCAGAATATGCACCGTCAGCACGGACTTTCCCTTCGCCAGTTGCAGCCTCACAAAACTTCGCGCCACGTTCCAGTGATGGTATTGCCGCCACTCCAGCGGGTCAGTGTCGTCGAAGGTGCTGATAATCCTCAGCGGCCCGGTCGCCGGTTCCCCATTCACGTCCAGCAACAGAGCGCCGCCGCGGTTTGACGTATAGAGCAAATCCCCGGCGTACTCCCCCGCTTTGGCCACGTCCACAGTGATATTGAACCACTCCCCAGCCTCCGTCCAGCCCACGTAAAGCAGGTTTGGCGGCGGCTCGACCTTGTTATATGGGCTGTCGTCAATGTGCGGCGTGCGCTCGAACTTGGTATACGAAGTATCCACGCCCTCATGCATGCGGAACTCGTTCAGATAGCTCCCGTCGTCCTTGTTCAACTCGCCGCTGCCGTGGTTTTCCGCGTCCGTGTCGTGGTAAGCCACGCCCTCGCCGCCCAGGTCGTAGTAAGCGCAAAGCACCTTGCCGGGAATCTTCTGCGCGCCGCCCTGGTATTGGCTGTCCTGGTACGGAGTTCCTTTGTATTGGGCCAGGAATCCGGTTTGCGGCGCGCCTGCCATCGCTGCGCCTGAAAAAACAACCGTGGGAAAGAGCAGGATAAGCGAACGACGGAAGGAGCCATGCATGGCGGAACCCTCAATCCAGAGATTATGCGTGCCTGTTCGGCGACAGGAAAAGTTATGGATAAGCCTACAGCAAAGCGCAGCAAATGACTTCCCCTTCCTTTGCGTTTTCATTCGCGCTAGCATTCTCGCATTCTTTCGGAGGACTCCGTCTATGCCCGTCAGCTTCCGGACTTTGCTCGTTTTACTGGCTGGGGCCTTGCCGTTTGCCGGCATGGCCACCGCGCCCAAGCCCTGCGTCCCCGCCGAACAGGCCTCCAAGATGGTCAAGAAAGATATTTGCGTTTCCGCCCACATCTACGATGTGGTTCAACTTCCCGACGGCACCCGCTTCCTCGACGTATGCACTCCCCAAACCCCTGACGATGCTTGCCGCTTCACCATCGTCAGCCTCTGGGAAGACCACGAGGACGTCGGCGAACTGCGCAAGTATCGCGATATGGACGTCGAAGTGCGCGGCATCGTCCAGCCCATGCACGGACGCGCCGGGATGGTTCTGAGTCACGCCCGACAATTCTACGGCGGGCCACCCAAATTCAAGCCCAACCCCCTGCTTGCCCGCGGCTTCTCCGCTGACCAGTCCCGCCCGCCCATCAACGACCCAAACCTTCGTGCCCACGGTGCGCCGCGCGCCTTCATGAACACCCGCGACCAGGAAACCAGACCCGGCAAATAGCACTATCTCCAACTGCCGGCATTCCGCCGCAACTCTTCCAGCGGATAGAGCGTCCCCCGCCAGACCACCCCACCGCGCCAAAGCGTTAGAACCGTCGACCGCACCAGCGCAAACAGCAGAATCCCCGTCGCCGGAGCAAAGAAAATCGCAACCCAGGGAGAAGCCTGCGTCACGCGCCGGTTGGCCGCATAGGTCAGGGCGATGAAGGCATACGTCAGCACCCCCGCAACAGCAGCCCACCCGCCCATGACCATCGCCACCAGCGGCAGCACAATCTGCACCCCGAATCCAACAAACGCGAGCAGCGCCAATCCCACCCTGTAGCGCAGCCCCGCAAACCCGTTCTTTTCCATCAGGCCCACAATGCCCAACGCGCCTTTGATCCAGCGGATATGTACCAGGCCGGCGCCCGTCACAACTCGCTGCGCAAATCCCGCGCGCTTGACCTTCCAGGCCAACCGCAAATCTTCTACCACTTCCATGCGCAGCCCTTCGAACCCTCCCACCTGCTCATACACCGCGCGCCGCACCAGGTTGAATCCTCCCGCGCCAAAAAAGTCCCGCGCCTTCGGGTCGGCAACCTTCCACAAGCGAAGGTTCCACCCGGCCAACGCTTGAAATGCGCCAAACACCGCCGCCTCCGCAGCGCTCTCCAATTCCAGTGTGAACAACAGCACCACATGATCGGCGCACTCGACAATCGCGTAACCCAGCCCCAACGTCACCGCTCGCGCATCGAACTTCATATCTCCGTCGGTAAAAAGCAGCCACCGGGCTTGCGCGCGCTTCGCACCCAGCGCCAACGCGTGCGCCTTGCCCAACCAGCCCGCCGGCAATTCGCAATTGTGGATTACCTCAAGGGTATGCGGGCCGCCCGCAGCGAGCGCTTCCTTCGCAACTGCATCCATCCGCTCGCCAGTCCGGTCCGTCGAGCGATCGTCGATAGCCACGATTTGCATCCGCACACCTGTCGAAGCCAGCAGCGACCGCAGCGTCGCCTCAATCGATTCCTCTTCGTTGCAGGCGGGCACAATCACCGTCACATCCGGTCCCTCGCTTGCATCCAAACCCGGAAGCGCAGCGCCCGAATGCAGCAAGTCCGGCAGAGTTGGAATTCCGCGCAAACCCGCAATCGCCTGCCATAGCCAGCCCAGCGCCAGCATCGACGCGAGAAGGCCAATCGCATTTACGGCTAAGTGCGCTGACGTCATACGGCAGGTCTCTATACAGCTACCTGAGTTAATAACTCGTCAAATGTCGAACAACTACAGGAGCGCGCAGGGCTAAGTTGGTCCGTCTAACTCCGTTGGATCGTCCAGCCGCGGCGCAAACCGCGCCCCCGCTAACAAGATGGTCGCGGAGATAACCAGGAAAATCAGAGTAACTCCCAAGCCGACGCGCAGGTTCGTCTTATCCGAGATAGCGCCGATAATCGTCGGCGAAAACGTATCTCCGAAAGCATGAATGCAAAAGAGATTCACCGATATCGCCGTAGCCCTCACCGGCGCGGAGACCGAGTTCACAATCGCCGCATTCAACGGCCCCGTGTTCAGAAACAGAAAAAATTCCGTCACCAGCAGCGCCGGAATGGCCCATGCCTTCGGCCCGAAGAAAACCAAAATCCCGCACGGTAGCGTCAACGCCACACTCCAGAACGAGAGCAGATAGAGCGCGCGATCGTTGGTCCGCAGCCAGCGCTGCGCAATCCACCCGCCCGCCAGCGTCCCGGCAATCCCATCCACCACCGTAATGCCGCCCACGGTCAATCCCGCATTCCCCACCGACAGCCCTGCGGACCGGTGCAGAAAGGTCGGCATCCATGCCGATATCCCGCCCATGGCAAACGTCAGCATGGCCAGCCCAAACGTCGCTGTCAAAAACGCCCCATTGCTAAAGAGCCCTAAGAACGTGCTGCGGCTCACCGTCGCTTTCACATGGTCGCTTGCTCCACGCACCGGCTCGCGGCCCAACCAGCCGTAAAGCCCCGCGATTGCCAGTCCTGGAATCGCACAGATGAAAAACGGCGCGCGCCATCCCCATGCCGAGCCCATTTCTCCGCCCGCCAGGTACCCCAGCGCCGCACCCACCGGAATGGCCAGATAGAAGATCGACAGAATCCGGTTCCGATCCCGTTCCGGATAAAAATCCGCCAGCACCGCAGGCGCGAAGATCCCAAACGTCGCCTCGCCCACTCCCACCAGCGCGTGGCGCACGAGGAATGTCCAGTAGCTATGCACCCACGCTGTTCCAAGCGTGGCCAGGCTCCAAATAACTGCGCCGCCAATAATGAGCGGCTTGCGCGAGTAGTGGTCGCCGAGCCAGCCGGTCATGGGCGCCGCCAGCATGTAGACGAGAAGCAAACCGGTCGTTAGCCAGCCTATCTGCCCGTCGTTCCAGCCGTACTCTCGCTGAATCAGCGTGACCTCACCGGGCAGAATGTATCGGTCAATGTAATTGAGCAGATTCAGGCCGATCAGGAGCACCAGCGTTGCCACCGCCGGGCTCCAGATCGTGCGCTTTGACAGGGATGAAGTCGACAAGTATCCTCAGCGTCTTGAAACCCGCTTGCCCGAGTGTACACAATCGCCCAAAGCCCGCGCCCAACCACAGCCCGCCACTTCGCTGACTCGCTAACCTGCTGACCCCAAACTTGCAGCTTTTACTCCGCAGGCCTCGGCCAGCGCGCTTCCACCGTAGTCCCAATCCCCCCCCGCGGCCGGAACACGCCCCGCACCACCGTCCACACCGGGTCGCACGCCTTCACCACATCTTCCAGCACCTGGTTCACAATGTTTTCCTGAAAGATCCCCAGGTTGCGATAGCTGAACAAATACTCCTTCAGCGACTTCAGCTCAAGGCATTTCTCCCGCGGCATGTAGCGGATGGTCAAAACCCCGAAATCGGGCAATCCGGTCTTGGGGCAAACCGAAGTCAACTCCGGATCGTCGATCAGGATCTCGTAGCCGGGAAACTGGTTCTGCCAGGTCTCGATCGCAGGAAAGGCAAAGTCCAGCCCGGCCTTGGCGTGTTCGTCGGTATAGCGCGGTTCAAGAGCCATATACCCATTCTATCCAGCCCACGCAATCCAGAGTGGGCAATGGGGCCAACTCCCACCCCCAAATCCCGTTCGTAGTGCAGCTTGAGGCCATTCCGCAAGCAATTTTTGCTCCCTTGAGTCTCTTCATGAGTCCTATATACTGACCATGGTTGGGTGAATGACTGAAGATAGAAAGCAATCGAGCCGGCTTTGGCTTTGGCTGGGCGCGGCCGTAATCGTCATCATCGTGTACTTCGTGGCGCGCTCATTCACCCGCGAGCGCATTCCGGTGCGTGAAGCCCGCGTGAGCCGCGAGTTGCTGGTCAACAACATCAGCACCAATGGCCGCGTAGAGCCACTCGTGAAATACCTCGTCTCCAGCCCTGTCGCCACCACCGTCAAGGCAGTCTTCGTACAGCAGGGCGACGGCGTCCCGGCCGGCAAGCTGCTGCTTGAACTCGACGATGTGCAGGCGCGCGCCCGCGTCGCCAGCGCCGAAAGCGGCGTGAGAACGGCCCAGGCAGCTCTGGAAGCAGCCCAGCACAACGGCAGCTCACAGGAGCGCCAGGCCTCGGCTTCGGAAATTGAAAAGGCGCGCATCGATCGCGATCAGGCCCGCCACGACCTGGAAGCCCTAACCAAACTGAAATCCGCCGGCGCAGCTTCCGCCAGCGAGGTAACCGCAGCGCAGGGACATCTCGACACTGCCGAAGCCGGCCTCAACGCCGCTCAGCAAAGCGCCCACAGCCGCTACGCCCCTGTCGATCTGGCCCGCACCCAGGCCGCGCTCGCCGATGCCGAAGCCAATCTTGCCGCAGCCCGCGATGTCGAACGCAAAACCGCGCCCCGCGCCCCCGTCGCAGGCACCGTCTACAGCGTCAACGTCGCGCCTTCCGACTTCGTTGAGGAAGGTCGTCTTCTTATGCAATTGGCCGACCTGCACCGCCTGCGCGTCCGCGCCTACTTCGACGAGCCGCTCATTGGCCAGCTCGCGGTCGGCCAGCCCGTGCAGATCAAGTGGGATGGCGACCCCCGGCCCGGCCACGTCTGGACCGGTCACATCACGCGCACCCCCACCACCGTCGTCCAATACACCACCCGCACCGTCGGTGAAACCATCATCGATATTGACGGCGGCGACGGCGGCCTTCTTCCCGACACCAACGTCACCGTCACCGTGACCACATCGAGCGAACCCAACACCCTCACCGTGCCCCGCGAAGCTCTCCACGTCGAGAACGGCAAACCTTTCGTCTTCAAAGTCGCCGGCGATCAACTCGTCCGCACCCCGGTCACCGTCGGGATCCCCAGCCTGACCCTGGCCCCCATTGTCTCCGGGCTGAACGAGGGCGACATCGTGGCCACCGGCTCAACCAACGGACTGCCTTTGCAGGACGGCGCTTCAATCAAGGAAGTCCAGTGAGGCTCTTGCGTCGAATCACGAATAGCCTGGCGACAGCGGCGCTGGCGGCAGCCCTCCCCTTCGCCGCCGCAGCGCAGAGCGCCCTTCCGCCCCAGAATCCGGCCCAGCCACTCGCCGCGGCGAATGCGGCGCTGCAGGCAGGCGAGGCAGACCAGGCCCTGTCGCTTCTCTCCAACCTTCCCTCCTCCGGTCCCGGCCTGGCAATGGGCCATAACCTCATCTGCCGGGTTCGCTACACGCTTGAGCAATGGGACTCGGCCGCTGCCGAATGCGAGAAAGCCGCGCAAATCGATCCTGAGAACTCTGATTTCCATCTCTGGCTCGGTCGCGCTCTGGGAGAGAAGGCCAGCCGCGCCTCGTTCATCACCGCATTCTCGCTGGCCAAGCGCACCCGCGCCGAGTTTGAAGAGTCCGTCCGCCTCGATCCCAGAAACGCAGACGCGCTGGCCGACCTCGGCGACTTCTACCGCCAGGCTCCCGGAGTGGTTGGCGGAGGGATCGACAAAGCCGAGACAATCGCCGCACAGCTCGACAAAATCGATCCTGTGCGCGCCCACAAGCTTCACGGCCAGATCGCCGAACAGCAAAAAGACTTCCCCGGCGCTGAAGACGAGTACCGGAAAACCATCACCGCTGGCGCGCATCCGGCCATCGGCTGGGCCACATTGGCCAGCTTTTACCTCCGCCGCCAGCGATTCGAAGAAATGGAATCGGCGGTTGCAAGCATCCTCTCCACCGCGTTTCACGACAAGCACCCCGGCTCTGCGCTTTATGACGGCGCCGGCCTTCTGATTGAGACCAATCGCAACCCTGCCCTGGCCGCCACCATGCTCGAGGGTTACCTCGCCGGCCCGTCGAAAACCGAGGAGGCTCCGGCTTTCATCGCTCACATCCGCCTCGCCCGTCTCAAGCAGCAACTCGGCGACCAGCCAGCCGCCAAGCGCGAGCGCGACGCGGCTCTCGCTCTCGCCCACGAATATAAACCCGCGCAGGAATCATTGCCGCAGTCAGCCACGCGTTAGGGAAACTCTGAATAAGTCGGTGTTTTGAAAGGGCACGACTTTAGTCGTGCCGTAAATGTTGCAAAATGAACGTGGGCTTTAGCCCCTGAGGGAACGGGAACCCGGAAGAAAAAACGGACCGCCAATTTGCAATCAACTACGGTAAACACAACAACCCAGATGCGCGCCGACCCCGCCCCCAACCCGCCCCGCAACCTGTCGCAACTCCTTCTCGCGCCCATCCTTCTCGCCTGCGCCATCGCCCCCGCAGCTTCGCACGCACAAGTCTCCCTGGCCACCGTCGTCGACCTCGCCCGGCGCAATTCCAGCGCGGTCAAGCTCGCCGATGCCGATCTTCAGAAAGCCCAGGCCGCCCTGAATCAGACCCTGGACGCCTATATACCCAATTTCGTGATCGGGTCCAATGTCGGCTACTCGCATGGATTTCCTACCGGCCAGCCCTCGGTGGGCAGCGCCACCATGCAGTCGCTGGTGCTCAGCTTCTCCCAGCGCCTGTACGTCAAATCCGCCCGCGTCGGCATTGAAGCCGCCAACCTTGCCCTCAAAGAGGCCCGCGAACAGGTGGCCCTGGAAGCTTCCACGGCTTACATCGAGTCCGACACCGTCAACCGGGAACTCTCCGCAGCCCAGCAGCAGGAGACGTTCACGGCAGATCTGGTGCGCATCGAACAGCAGCGCAACGAGGCGGGCGTCGACTCCGACCTGGACCTGCTGCAGGCCCGGCTGACCGCGGCGAATTTGAAGCTCCAGCGACTTCATCTTGAAACCCGCGCCGCCACCCTTTCCAAGCAACTCGCTGTTCTCACCGGACTCCCCGTCGGCTCCATCCTTCCCGACCACGCCAGCATCCCTGAGATTCCCGAAATCACCGCGGATGAAACTCCACGCATCCTGCCAGGCATCAATTCCGCAAGTGCGCTGGCGCTCTCCAAGCGGCTTGAGGCCAAAGGCGATGACTTGGCGTGGAAGCGGCCGCTGATCGGATTCGGCGCCGTATACAACTACGACTCCAACGAACTGAACAGTTACAGCACCTATTACAAGAACTTCACCCCCAATAACGTCAGCTTCGGACTCCAGGTCACCATCCCCTTCTTTGACTTTGCCTTGCGCGCCAAGGCCAGGGCCACAGCCGCCGAAGCCCTCCGCGCCACCGTCGAGGCCGAGCAGGCACAGCGCCAGAACGACGTCCAGATCGCCACCCTCACCGGCAGCCTGCGCGAACTCGACGCCCAAGCCGAGGTAGCCAGCCTCAAGCAGCAGATCGCCGATGCCCAGCTGAAAACCGTGCTCACCGAGCTTGACGCGGGCAACGGAGCCTCCGCCGGCCCCAACGCCCAACCCCAAACCACCCCCAAAGCCGAGCAGCTAGCCCGCATCGACGAACGCCAGAAGTATGAGGACGCTCTGAACGCCTCGCTCGACCTGGCCAAGGCCCGCCTGAGCCTCCTCCGCGCAACGGGCCACATGCAGGATTGGCTCAACGAACTCAAAACAAAGTAGACAACGAGTAGCCCGCGACCGGGTAGGGTTCAAGCGCGAATCTACCGCGTCTTGCGGATTGGGACAAAAGGTGCGAGCGCTGGCGAGGCCAGGACTCAGCGCGTTCCCAGAGAAATGTTTTCCGCTTTCCAATGCAAAAAAGTGCAGCGCCGTCCTTTCTCGCATCTGCAACTTGTTGACTCTCCATCTAAAGAAATAGGCCCTTTGATTGCTGCGCGAACCCATGTGCCCCTCAAAAAAATCAGACGAATGGAGACCTCGATGCATTGGCCAATCCGCATGTCTTTTCTTCCTTCCGTCGTCGCGCTGGCGTTGCTGCTCGCTTTGCCGCATCGCTCATTCGCTACCGGCCTGAAGCTGCAGTCTCAGAAAGGCGGCGTCTACACCTACGCGTTCGAGCTGGACGGATTTGGATTTCCGAGTGTCCCGGGGGACGCCATCAGCTTCACCACCAGCCAGCAAGTTCGGATGTCGGGCCTCTCCGGAGTCACCGGCATCGGCCTCCAATCCCAATTTGGGGTATGCTTCATTTCCGCGTTTACCGCTTCCACGGTAACCCTGTCCGCGACAGAGACTGGCGGTGAATGCGACTTTGACAATACCGACGAGAACGGAGGGGCAGTATACATCGGAACGCTGGTGGTGAATTCCACCGTGGACACTGTTGGCCTCGTCGATTTCGACATTCAAGGAAAGGACAACTTCACCGGCAAACCCGTCGGCTCGGGGACCGTGGACGGCCCCGCGGCCGCTGTGCCGGGGACCCCCGAGCCTTCCTCTTTGTTCCTGCTCGGCACCGGCCTGCTCGGCATCGTTGCGGCAGCTTGCCGCAACCGGAAATGACCGCTGGATTCCCCGCGACAGTTCTCTTCTTATCGCTCTGATGGGAACCCACCGGCAACCTGTCTGTCAGGGAGCCAAACCACTTTCCGTGCCCCATCCTTTTGCCCCCCTTCTGGCAAAAGGGTCGCAGACCACGGTCCACGCTCGTTCCTCCCCTTCGCCGCGAAAATTCCAGACCAAATCTGCAAAGTAATTGCAGATTTTATCCCTCCACACGCGCACAATGAGATAAATGCAAATCACGCAAAAATCCGAGCCCATCGAACGCCCCGCGAATCTGAAGAGGGAGCACGATGGCTACCATCCCTCTTCACACCCTCCGAAATAAAAAACGACCGCGAAACCCGGCTGCCAGAACCCAGAATCTCGACCTAAACAACGAAGGATCAATAGCTTCCAAAAAGAGAACAACACAGAAACACCGGGTTCGCGACTTGTGGAACTGTGGATCGAACACGCTCGATCGGCCGACTGTTGCCGCAACCGTCACAATCCACACAAAAACGCTTAGAAAACGTCTGATCGAACGGCCACGATGATAGAATTGAAGAGATGCCTATGCCCCTGAAAACGCTCTTCCTGAATCCGCCCTCGTTCGCGAACTTTGACGGCGGCGCGAGCTCGCGCTGGCCCGCCACACGCGAGATTGAGTCCTACTGGTACCCCGTCTGGCTGGCCTACCCGGCTGGAATGCTGGAGGGTTCGCGCCTGCTCGATGCCAACCCGCACCATGTCTCCGCCGACGAAACCATCAAGATCTGCAAGAATTACGAGTTCCTGGTCCTGTTCACCTCGACCGTAGGCTGGGAAGGCGATCAGCGCCTCGCCGAGGCCATCAAGGCCGCCAACCCCGCCATGAAGATTTGCTTTGTCGGCCCGCCCGTGACCACCTCCCCGGACAAGGCCCTCAACGAGTGTTCCGCGCTCGACTTTATCTGCCGCCGCGAGTTCGATTACTCCGTCGTTGAGTTTGCCCAGGGCAAACCCCTCAGCGAGATCCTCGGCATCAGCTACAAGCAGGACGGAAAAGTTGTCCACAACGCCGACCGCCCGCAGGCAGAAGACCTGGACGCCATGCCCTGGGCCACAAAAATTTACAAGCGCGACATGGACGTGACCAAGTACAACGTCCCCTTCCTGCTGCATCCGTACATCGCGCTCTACTCCACCCGCGGCTGCCCGGCGCAATGCACTTTCTGCCTTTGGCCGCAGACCCTGAGCGGTCACGCCTGGCGCAAGCGGTCTACGGACGATGTTGCCGCCGAGCTCAAGTGGGCCAAGGAGAACTTCCCCGAGGTCAAGGAATTCTTCTTCGACGACGATACCTTCAACATCCAGAAGGTCCGGACAATTGAGTTGTGTGAAAAGCTCAAGCCCCTCAACCTCACCTGGAGCTGCACCTCGCGCGTCACCACCGACTACGACACCCTCAAGGCCATGCGCGAATCCGGCTGCCGCCTGCTCATCGTCGGCTTCGAGTCCGGCGACCCGCAAATTCTCAAGAACGTCAAGAAGGGCGCCACCGTCGAGCGCGCCCGCCAATTCGCCAAGGATTGCCACTCGCTCGGCCTCACCATTCACGCCGACTTCATCCTCGGCCTGCCCGGCGAGACCAAAGAGTCCATCCGCAACACCATCAACTTCGCCAAATCGCTGGATTGCGAGACCATCCAGGTCTCCATCGCCCACGCCTACCCCGGCACCGAGTTCTACGACTACGCCAAATCCAACGGATTCATCGTCAACAGCCAGGCCATGAGCGATGAGGGCGGCCACCAGATGGCCCACATTGAGTACCCCGGCCTGCCCACCGACTACGTCATGGAGATGGTGCACCGCTTCTACGACGAGTATTACTTCCGTCCCAAGGCCGCCTTCCGCGTGGTGTGGAAGGCCGTCATGAACCGCGATGTACCGCGCCTCTACGTCGAAGCGAAGGCATTCCTCAAGCTTCGCTCGCAACGCAACAAAATGGTCAAAGCCACGCGCGCCCGCCAGGCGGAAACACCCACCCCCGCAAAAGCCGGTGCATAATTCACACCGCAAAAGCATCCACCGAGGGCGGCGCACAAGCGACCGCCCTCTTTCTTTTCGACAGATAATTTTGAACTGAGTTCCACGTAAGGACTGTCAGTACCTGTTCCGTAATGATCGTGTGACGGTGCCCCAGGTCTCGCTTCTGAGATCCGGGTAAGAACCATCCAATTGACCTGTCATCCTGAGCGAAGCGTATTTCAGCGGAGTCGAAGAACCTGCTTCTCGTAAATCATCTCTCCATCGTCGAGGACCAGAACCCGAAACTCGCCCGTATTCATCGAACACGCGAATGACTCATCACAACCTATCGCCGCGCCAATACATGATCCTGGGCCTGGTGGCTCTCTGCGCCCCGCTCGGCGATTCCTGCCTCTCCCGCGGCATGACCACCTTGCCCGCCATCTCGCTGGCACATCCCGTCACCCTCATCGCCGCCGTCTTCACTCCTTGGATCGCGCTCGGCATCGCTCTGCTCATCGGCTTCTTCGCCAGCTACCTTACCGCTCTCTCCTGGGCCGATCTTACCTTCGTCCTTCCCGCTACAGCATTCGGGAACGTGATCGTAGCTCTCTTCGCCCGTTTCTGGCTCCATGAAGCCATCTCTCTCGAACGCTGGGCAGGAATCGCTCTCATCACCCTCGGCGTGGGCTTCGTCGCGCACGGTCCATCCCTGACAGAACGCCCCGTCAAACAAATTCCCGCACCGGACGATCATGCGTTCGAAGCTCCAGGAGAAGCTGCCCCACCGATCACCGTATCCGCAGCCGCTGCCCCGCAGCCAACCGCCATCCAACAGGAGCAGCCGCGATGACCGGCCCCGCCCCCAGCCTCTGGGCCGCCACAGCCATGATCGCCTGCGTCGTCCTCTCGTCCACCGTCGGCGAAGTCCTGACCGCCGCCGCCATGAAATCCATCGGCGACCTCGACGACATCCGCGCCCACTCCGGCCTCAAGGGCGCCATCCGCGCCGTCGTCACCTCCCCACTTTTCTTCGCCGGAGTCAGCTTTCTCGCCCTCGCCTTTTTCTCCTTGCTCTTTGCGCTCAACCACCTCAACCTCAGCCTGGTCGCACCCGCCTCCGCATCGCTGACCTTAGTCACCAACGCCATCGCCGGCAAGGTCTTCCTGAAGGAAAACGTAGACCGCCGCCGCTGGACCGCCGCAGTGCTCGTCTGCATCGGCGTCTATTTTCTGGCGCATTGAGGCTCAGCCTTTAGCGGTCAGAAATCGAGGATCGGAAAGCCGGTCGCGCCCACTAGGCTCCGGGCCCCGTCGGGGTACCCTCTGGGTCGCGCCTTCTTTCTGGCGAATGGGTGGGAAACCGCAGACGCCAATACCGCAATCATCCAATCCACCGCATCAGTCCCCGCGGCTTCAAATCAGCTTCCAGAAAACTCCGCGGCGCCCAGATCGCCGAGCACACCGCCTCTGCCGCCAGGTGCCCACTCCGCGCCGCGCTCTCCATTGTCGAGGGCCAACCGGTCCGTGCCCAGTCACCCGCGATAAACAGATTCGGCCAAGGCGAAACCGCAGCGGGCCGCGCCGCGTCAATCCCCGGAGGCACGCCGAACGTAGCCCGCACTTCCTTCACCAGCGCGACCTTTTCCACCTTTGCTTCCTTCACAATCGGGAAAAACTCCGCCAGCTCCCGAAGTGCCCGGGCAATCGCCTCATCGCGCGGCAGCGCCGCAAACGCCCGCGTGGCGCTCACCACAAGTTCAATGTAATTTCCGCTGCGTCCTTGCAACACCGATTGGTTATATAACCAATGGATTTCGCGATCAAGGAGCACCGCGTGTTCGAGTTCGGTAATCGGCCGATCGAACCACACATGCACGCTGCAAATCGGCCAATGCTCATGCTTCTCGATCTGAGCGGCGAGCACATCCGCGCCCTCCGCCGGCGGCAGATTTGAAAGTAGCTTCGCCATCCCCTCAAATGGCAGCGCCACCACCACAAAATCGGAAATCAGATCGCCGGTGCGCGTTCTCACCGTCCACTGCAAAGTCTCCTCCTCCCAATCCGCGCCCTCGACGTTTGTATTCAGCAGCACGCTCCCGCCACGATCTTCTAGAAACGGCGTCACGCACGAATAGAGTTCGCTCAACGGCACCGTGCTCATGCCCATACTGCCGGCGAATGCCGAATTCATGAACAGCTCGCGAATCACTTTCGCCGCGTAGGGCAGTGCAATCTCGTCGATCTCGGCATTCAGTGCGCTGGCAATCACCAGCCGCCAGAATCGCTCCACCGCGCCGCGCGTCTGCTTGTTGCGCTTGAGCCATTCACCCAGGCTTTCAGTCGAGTCCGCCGGCACCGGCTTCATCAACGCGCCGAATGCGCGCGCGAGCGCAATCTTGTCGGCAAGCGAAAACGCATGAGCAGTCATCAGCCTCGGCAGCCCATGCAGCGGCGCCGGCAGGAACGATGGCCCCAATACAGACCTCCGCCCTCCCGTTTCGATCATCGTCATTTCACTTGTCCAATGAATACGCTCCGCGACGCCGATGCGGTCGTAGAACCCTTGCAGATTGGTGCAACAGCCGAACAGCACATGCTGGCAGTTATCGATCACTTCGCCCACGCCCGGATGCAAATACGACGAAGCCCGTCCTCCCAGATAGCCGCGCCGCTCGATGAGCCGCACGTGAAAACCAGCCTCAGCCAGCGCACATGCCGCGCTCATCCCCGCAACGCCTCCGCCGATGACGGTGACCGTCTTCTTCAAATCCTGCGCAGCGCCGCTCAACCTGCGATCCTCACCCAGCCCATGCGGACGATCCCTGCAGCCAGAATCCTCAGTTTCTCAGCCGTTGGCACGCTCGCCCGCTGCGAAAACACATCATAGTCCGCCTTCTCGATCCGCTTCAATAACGCATGATAAATCTCCACTAGCACACCGAGCGCGGGCCGGCTCTCCTTGTCGATCAGCGGCATCAACTCCTGCGCCGATGCATAATACTTTTCCGCGCGCTCACCAATATCTCGCAGCAGCGCCCGCTCCCCGCTCGTCGGCGTCACACCCTTCTGCCGATTCAGCAGCCCTTGCAGTTCAACCCCATGCGCCTTCAAATCTTCGAGCGGCAGATACACGCGGTTCCGCTCCGCATCCTCCTTCACATCGCGCAGAATGTTCGTCAACTGGAATGCAATCCCTGTCTCCTCCGCCAGCTTCTCAGCCCGCGGGTCGCTGTAGCCGAAGATGCGAATGCACACCAATCCCACTACGGATGCCACCAGGTAGCAGTATCGATAAAGGTCAATAAAGGTTGCGTAAGTATCGGGAGCATCGCTCTCGGACGAGTCCAGGTCCATGGTCACGCCGGCGATCAGTTCATCGAGCAGCGTCAATGGAATCGCATAGCGCGTCACCGCATCGCGCACAGCAATAAAAACCGGATCGCTCGTCTCGCCGCCCGCGCTCGCTGCGCACCACGCCGCAATCCATGCATCCAGCTTCTCCCGCCGATCCGAAAGCAACACGCCCTCATCGTCAGCCAGGTCGTCCGCCTGCCGCATGAAAGCATAAATCGCGCAGATCGCATTTCGTTTTGGTTTTGGCAGCGCGACAAAAGCGTAATAGAAATTCTTCGCCTCACGCCTTGCAATCGCACGGCACTCAGCATATGCAGCCTCAAGCCTCAACGCATCCGCCGTGCCTGCGCTCACTTGGAATCCCTGACTCAATCCGCCCGCTCGGCGCGACGCACACTCTTGCCGAGACTCAGAAACGGCAGGAGCTTGGCCGTCGCGGCCCGCAGCGCAAGCGTCGCCTTGGTCGCCTTCGAGATCGCCGGACGCGCGCTCAGCACATCGTAGTCCCGCTGCTCAATGGCGCGCAGAATCTCCAAACCGCCGCGGCTGAACAGGTCCAGATCGAGCGCCAGGTTGCGATTGACTATGCCGATCAGCGGCAGGCCCTGCTCGAACAGATCGCGCGCGTAATTCACCTCGCAGTGCATCAGTGCGCGAAACTCCGGCGTCGCAATTCCCTCGGCAATAATCGTATCGCTCACGCGGAAGAATTCCATGTCCTTCTGCGGCAGATATACGCGTCCGCGCGCCCAGTCTTCGCGCACATCCTGCCAGAAGTTAGCAAGTTGCAAAGCCGAGCAGGTCGCATCCGAGAGCCTGAATTTCTCCTCTTGATTGTGATCGGCCTCGCCGCACGCATAAAGCACCAGCCGCCCTACCGGATCTGCCGAGTATCGGCAGTACTCAAGCACGTCCTCCATGGTCGCGTAGCGCGTCACCGTCTGATCCTGCCGGAAAGCCTTGAGCAGATCCGCAAACGGCTCTTTGGGAATCGAGCACTCGCGAATCGTCTCTGCCAGCGCCACAAACACCGGATGCCGCGGCTGCCCCGCGTAGCACGCTTCCAGTTCTTCGCCCCAAAGCTCCAGCAGCGCCAGAGCCTCAGCCTTCGAGCCAACTTCATCTCCCAGGTCGTCAGAGACGCGGCAGTAGGCGTAAATAGCGTGAAAATGCGGCCGCAGCGCCTTGGGCAGGAACCACGTAGCCACATGGAAATTTTCGTAGTGGGTTTCCGCCAGCCGCTGGCACCAGGCCCGCGCTTCGTCCAGCGTGGGCGCTATGGCAGGAAGGCGATAACTCCCCGGCAGGGCCGCCCAACCTCGAGCCAGCAGTTCTTCTCGACTCAACTCCTCGGCAACCACGGGCTCGGTTTGCAGCGCCTCTCCGTCCTGCGCTGCCACATCCCTGGATGGTTGTTCCGTCGCCACGTTCATCGCATCGCCTCAGGGAACAATGGCCGTCTTGATCTCGCTGCTGCGGTTCATCAGCTTCTCAAAAACGCGGTTGAGTTCGTACAAGTGCGCGTGCCCGGTAATAAACGCCTGCGCCTGGAATCTCCCACTCGCAATCAGGTCCAGGGCCTTGCGGCAGATGGCCGGCGTGTGGTGGAACGTAGCCCGCAGCGTAATGTCGCTATAGTGAATGCGATTGGTATCGAGCGTCACATGAGTCCCCACCGCGCATCCGCCGAAGAAGTTCACGCAGCCGCCCTTGCGCACCAGCTCCAATGCTTCCTGCCATGCATCTGGAACGCCAACTGCTTCAATCGCGATGTCCACGCCGCGGTTCTTCGGGGTAAGCGCGCGCGTCTCGCGAATCGCCTTGCGAATGCTGCCCGTCTGCACCACGTGAGTCGCGCCCAGTTGCCTGGCCGCTTCCACCTGCCCATCGTGCTTGACGATCGCTATGGTTTCGTACCCCGCCAGCGCCGCCACATGCAGAATCATCAACCCCAGCGGACCGCCCCCAATTACCGCAACCGTATCGCCGAGCCGCGGCCGCGAATCCTCAAACCCGTGCACCGCGCAGGCCAGCGGCTCGGTAAGCGCCGCGTGCTCGAGCGGTACATGGTCCGGAACATGAAGCGTGTTCTTGGCCACAATCCGTGAAGGAATGCGTATGAACTCGGCGTACGCGCCGTTGTTGAAGAGCAAATCGTCGCAAAGGTTTTCCTGCCCGCGCTCACAGAAGTAGCAGTGCCCGCATGGGGCCGAATTCAGCGCAACCACGCGATCGCCGGAAACGAACTCAGTGACCCCTTCGCCGGCCTGCACCACGGTCCCCGCAAGCTCATGGCCAAACAGAGCCGGGGGCACAATCATGCGCGCGTGATAGCCGCGCCGGAAGACCTTCAGGTCAGTCCCGCAGGTGAGCGCAGCGCCCACGCGCACAATCAACTCGCCAGGCAGAGCTTCAGGCACCGGCACCCGCTCGATGCGAATATCTTCCCGACCGTGGAGGACTGCGGCCTTCATGGTTGTCGCCACTCAGTACCTCCTACTCTGACTCCGCGCCGGCCCATGCTCCTGCGCCATGCACAGGCTCAAGCATAATCTTCATCGAGTCCGCCTTGGGGTGCGATGCCACCTCAATCGCCTCGCCTGCCTGCTCCAGCGGGAAACGATGCGAGATAAGCTGTGTCAAATCGAAACCGTTGCGGTAGCCGCCAAACACCAGATCGGTTACTTCCTCGAGAATGTCGAACGAGGATGAGTATGAACCCATCAGCGTCTTCTCGTCCATGCAAACCGCGCCGGGGTCAATCGTCGCCTCGCCGTGCTGCGTCTGCGCAAACAGCATCACCCGTCCACCGGACCGCACCGCATCCATGGCCGTCTTGATCAGCGCATTGCCGCCTACGGCTAGAACTACAGCATCCGCCCCGCGCCCGTCAGTCTCTTCAAATACTCTTTCAACAACATTCTCGCGACCGGCATCAATCGGGTCATTGAGTCCAAACCGCGCCGCAATCGCATGGCGTTCGGGATAGAGATCCGAAGTCAGCACCCGCGCCCCCGTCCGCCGAGCCAGCGCCGCATGCATCAGCCCGATCGGCCCCTGCCCAATCACCAGCACCGTGTCGTCCGCGGCCAGGTTTAGCAGCTTCACGCCCTTGAGCACCGTGTTCACCGGCTCCACAAACGCCGCCTGCTCAAACGGCACGCCGTCGGGAATCTTCACCACGCCGTGCCCGTCCACAATCCAATCCATCACGCGGATATACTCCGCGAATCCGCCGCCCGACGGCTCGAACCCAGCCGTGACACCAACGCGCTTATAGAGCGGGCATTGCGTCGGCGTCTGCTTGCGGCAGTAGTAGCACTCGCCGCACGGCACATGATGATGCACCACCACCCGCTCGCCTTCGGCATACTGCGTCACGCCCTCGCCCGCCTCGACGATCGTCCCCGACATTTCATGTCCGAAGATGCGCGGCGCCGAGTGCGACCCGGTATGAATCTTTTTGAGATCCGTTCCGCATATGCCGCATGTGGCCACTTTGATCAGCAACTCGCCCGGCCCGATCTTCGGCACCGGAACCGTCTCCACCCGCATATCGTTCACGCCGCGATACACCACGGCCCGCATGGTGGCAGGCGTCTTGGTTTCCTGGTTGGCGAACTCCGCCCGGTTTTCAATGTTTGAGGTCTGGGTAGCCATTGCGCTGTCTGAGGTATGCCCTTTCGTCAAGAAAATCGAGCAGGGCTTCCCTGATACTTTGGGAAGCCTTCTTACTATTCTCGCCCATCCGCATGAGGCTGGGCCAGTACCACGGCCTCAGAATCGAAAAAAGAACCATCCCCGTCAGGTCGAACTGCCCATCCGCGCGAATAAACCTGTTGAAATCCGGCAGCTTGTCGGTGAAACCGTCGCTGACGCCCTTGAAGCAATAAAACGGAATCCCCCGCATCAGCGCCAGCCGCGCAACCCCCGCCGCCTCCATATCCACCAGGTCCGCCTTATAAGCCTCCGCCAGCCGCCGCTTCTCAGCATCATTGGCCACGATGGGGCTAGTCACGAGCCAACGCTCGCCCGACCAATCTGCGACCCGGAATCGCTCCCCCGTCCGCGCATCAATCACACCGGAAACCCAATAGCCCCTCCCGTTCTCAAGAGCCGGCTTCAGCGCCCCCACCCACCCCACCGAAATCACCAGATCCGGAGCGCCATCCTTTTCAATCTCCGCAAACGCCCGCGTCGCCGCATCCACCCCCGCTCCGCCGCAGGCCGCAACCCACTCGCCCTCATCGAACGTCCAGCGCCACAGTTCCACATTCCCGCGCCGCTCATGCGCCCAGCCCCGAACCAGCGGCTTCAACTCGCCAGGCATCGCAGCAATGACAGCCACACGCGTCATACACGGCCCTGCGGCACATAGCCATTTGCCCGGAACCACTCGATCGCCGCCCGCATCGCCGGATATACGGGCACAATCCTGAAATCCAATTCCTGCTGCGCGTGGGCGCTTGAGGCAAACATTTTCTTACGCCCCATGCGCACTTCTTCCAGCGTAGCGCGCGGCTCTTTGCCGCGAATCCGCCCCGTAATCCACTCCTCGAAAAATGCATACGTGGCGGCAACCGCAAACGGAATCTTCACCGTCGGCGACGGAATCCCCGTTATCGCCGACATCTTGTCGAGAATCTGCTTGAGAGTCAGGTTTTCCCCGCCCAGAATGTACCGCTTTCCCGGCTTGCCCACCGTCAAAGCCGACACGTGCGTCCGCGCCACCTGGCTCACATCCACCAGGTTCAAACCGGTATCCATATAAGCTGGAAACTTGCCGTTGAGAAAGTCCACAAAGATACGTCCCGTTGGCGTGGGCTTGGCGTCGTTCGGCCCGATCGGTGTAGTGGGATTTAGGACGATCACACTCTGCCCGCCGTGCGCCGCCTTGATCGCTTCCTGTTCGGCAAGAAACTTCGACCGCTTGTAATGCCCCACCATATCCTTGAGCGAAACTGGCGTGTCCTCGTTGATCACCAGCCCATCGGTGCGGAAGTGCATGGTAGCCACGCTCGATGTATAGACCACCCGCGGAACGCCAGCCTCGCGCGCCATTCGCAGCAGTTCGCGAGTGCCCTCCACATTGGCGCGATACATCGTCTGCGGATCGCGAATCCAAAGCCGGTAATCCGCCGCCACATGCATCACCGCATCGCATCCTTCGAGGGCGCTCCTCAACCCCTCAGGTTCGAGCAAATCACCAACGACCGTCTCGCCCCGAATGCCTTCCAGATTTTTCAGGTTGCTGGTCTTGCGAACAAGGAGTCGGAGGTCAGCGCCTTCGTTTGCCAGCGACATCGCCACATGGTGACCAACAAATCCGGTAGCGCCGGTGAGGAAGACTTTCATGACCTGTGCTCTGGTTTCATACTACTTGGGTAGCCCGGTGACACCCGGTGACAGGGGAGCTGCAAGTTAGGCTCCAACTTGCGATTGGACTACAATCGGATTAAGCACTGTTCTGTAGGAGGATAGACGATGGCGACCTTAACCGTCACGCCGGAAGGCACCTTGACCGTCCCCAGGGAATTCGTCATGGACCTTGGGATGAAGCCTGGGGAGCAAGTGCAACTTGAACGCCTCCCCAACGCCTCGGTGGTCCTCAAGCCGTCCGAGGTCGATGCACCCGCTAAAAAAACCGGGAGGATCGAAGATCTATTCGGCTGTCTGGCCGGAAAAACGAACGTACGGCTGACAATCGAGGAAATCAACGAGGGAATCGGTGCAGGTATCGTCGAGGAGTATGAAGCCGGGCTGAAGCGGTGAAGATCATCGCCGACACCAACCTGCTGGTGCGTATGGCGGTCGATGATGATCCAATTCAGAGGCGTGTTGCGGCCAGAATCGTAACGGAGGCTGAAGCTGTGATCGTTGGCCTCCACGCCCTTTGCGAGATGGCATGGGTGCTCAGAACCAGGTATCGATTCTCAAAAGCACAGATCGTTCTGGCGATTGAAAACCTGTGCGGAGTTGAGAACGTAATCGTCGACAGGGCGGCTGTGGATGCAGGATTGGAGGCCATGCGCTCCGACTTCGCTGACGCAGCAATCCCTTATGAGGGTCGAATGGCTGGCGGGGATGTGTTTATCTCGTTCGATAAAAAGGCGGTCGCGGCAATTGCGAAGCAGGGGATGAAGGCTGAGTTGCTTGTTTGAATCTTTGTATGAGATCGTGCACGGAATCTGGAATTCCCCGGGGGCCGGCTCGCTGAAAATTACGAACTTGTAGAGCTAGTCCAGCGCCTCCGGCACGAGCGCAATGTTCTTTTCCCCCGCGGCCTTCTTGGCGTTGTACTTCTCCACCCAGGCTTCCCAGTGCTTGCCCGCCGCGCGATCCTTGCCCGTAAACTCAAGCCGCGCAATCTCCGCATAACTCACTTTGCGCTTGTCGTTGGCGCCGGGCGTGAAGTATTGCACATAGGATTCAGCCAGCGTCGCGCCGGTCTGCCGGTTGAAGATGTACGCCTCGAATCGCTCGCCGGACTTCAGCGTCAAAGTCACATCGCCGCGGTAATCGAAGGCCTTTTCGAGCGCCTCGCGAAGTTCTTCTTCGCCGGCCAGCTCAGGAATCCACCCTTCCAGATTCTCGTGCACAAATCCGGGGACAACCTCAAGCGCCTCAACCTGCTCCCGCGTATATTTCAGAACCTCGGCGCTCATGCGTTGGTCTCCTCAAGCGCATGGGCCGGTTCTTTGATCTGCACCAGCGTAGCGGAGGAATGCGAGTTCCATTCATTGAGTTGCTTCAGCGCGTGCTTGCTCTTGTAGCTTGAGAACGTTCCCTTGACCATGGCCCAGAAACCAGACATGCTTCCGAATCCGTCAATCACCGCCGTGGGCTCGTAGCCGCAACTGACCATGCAATTCGCGCACTTGGGGTTGCCACTCGCCACGCCGTATTCCTCCCAGCGGGTCGTCTCCATCATTTCCTTGAAGGTCTCGGCATAGCCATCCTGAAGCAGATAGCAAGGCTTCTGCCAGCCGAAGATGTTGTAGGCCGGAGAGCCCCACGGAGTGCAGTCGTAGTTGCGGTCTCCCATCAAGAATTCGAGGAAGAGCGGCGACATGTTGAACTTCCACGACTTCTTGCGGTTCGATAGAATGGCGCGGAACAGGCGGCGCACGCGGGCGCGGCCCATGAAGTGCGTCTGGTCCGGCGCCTTGTCGTAGCTGTAGCCGGGCGAGAGCACAATTCCTTCGACGCCGATGGCCATCATCTCATCGAAGTGCGCGCGCACGCTGTTCGGATCGGTGCCGTCAAAAAAGGTTGAGTTGGGTGTCACGCGGAAGCCGCGCTTGACCGCTTCCTTGATCCCTTCGATGGCGATGTCATAGCCGCCCTCGCGGCAAACCGAGAAGTCGTGATGATCGCGCTGGCCGTCCAGGTGTACGGAGAAAGTAAGGTACTTCGACGGAGTGAACTCGTGCAGCCGTTTCTTGAGTTCGAGCGCGTTGGTGCACATGTACACATACTTCTTGCGCGCCACCAGGCCGTTCACGATGTCCACAATCTGCGGATGGAGCAGCGGCTCGCCACCGGGAATGGCCACCATGGGCACGCCGCACTCTTCCACGGCCGCAAAACACTCCTCGGGCGAGAGCTGCTTCTTCAAAATATGCGGCGGATACTGCACTTTGCCGCAGCCCGCGCAGGCCAGGTTGCAGCGGAAAAGCGGCTCCAGCATGAGCACCAGCGGAAAGCGCTTGTTGCCTTTCACCCGCTGTTTGAGCACATAGCTTGCCACCGTCCACATCTGTGAAATAGGAACAGCCATCTCTAAAAAACCTCCAGCGCAGCACTTAGCTTGCGCGTTCCATGGCCCGCTTATAGCCGGTCAAAGCCAGCAGCGGGAAATATTGCCGGTACATTTCGTAGGAAAGATAAAAGACACGTGGGAAGCCAGTTCCAGTGTACAGAGCCTGTTTTGTCCAGCCTGCGCCCGTGGTCTCGTCCCAGCTACCATCCGCCTGCTGATGCGTCAACAGCCAGCGCACGCCCTTTGCAACGGAGTCGGAGCGGTCGTCGCCCGCGGCCAGCAATCCCATCATCGCCCACGCCGTTTGCGAAGGTGTACTCGGCCCAACTCCGCGCGTATTCGGGTCGTCGTAGCTGCCGCAGGTCTCGCCCCAGCCGCCGTCGGGATTCTGCACCATCCGAATCCACTCAGCAGCCTGCTGAATCTGTGGCTCCAGGTTGTCAACGCCAATCGCCTCAAGCCCGCGCAGCACCAGGAACGTCCCGTAAATGTAGTTCACGCCCCAGCGCCCAAACCAGCTTCCATCCGACTCTTGCCCCCGCAGGATGAATTGGATCGCCTTCTCCACGCGTTTGTCCGTGCGTGTGTATCCATAAGCCGCCAGCATCTCCAGGATGCGCCCCGTAATGTCCACCGTTGGGGGATCGAGCATTGCATTGTGATCGGCGAATGGAATGTACTGGAAGATCATCTTGGTGTTGTCTTTGTCGAAGCTGCCCCAGCCGCCGCTCTTGCACTGCATGGCAAACTCCCACGCAATGGCACGCTGCGCCACCTTGTGCTGGTAAGCCTCGCGCGGATTCTCCACCTTGTTCAATGCCAGCAGCACCTGCGCCGTATCGTCGGTATCCGGATAAAACTCGTTGTTGAACTCGAAGTACCAGCCGCCCGGCTCGGTGTTCGGAACCTTCACCGCCCAGTCGCCCTGGTGCCGCACTTCCTTGGCCAGCATCCAGTCGGCCGCCTTGACCATGCGCGGATCGTTCGCGGGAACCCCCGCTTCGCCTAGCGCATACACCGCCTGCGCCGTATCCCAAACCGGAGAAACCGCCGGCTGCATGCGGAAGGTCTTCTCCGGAACGTCCGCCGATGCGGGCTGCTCAATACCCAGGTTCTCAAACTCGTCGCGCGCGCGAATCACCTGCGGGTCGTCCTCGGAGTAGCCCAGGCAGCGCAGCGCAATAATCGCGTTCAGCATGGCCGGATAAATCGCGCCCAGGCCGTCCGTCATCTCCAACCGCTCCAGCATCCATTTCTCGGCCTTTTTCAAAGCCAGTTTGCGCAATGGCCGCAGATGCACGGCTTCGGCGAAATGCAGAATTCTGTCCACCATCAGGAAGAAGTTGCGCCAGGAGATAAGCTTCTTCCGGTCCATCCTCAGCCGCAGCGTCGCACCGGACCGCCCGCCCACAAAAAGTTCATCGATTCCCTGCTCCGGCGAAATCCGCTTGAACGGCTTCTTGGCGTAAATAATCGCCAGGGGCACAAGAATCGATCGCGACCACGAAGAAATCTCGTAGATATTGAAGTAAAACCAGTTGGGAAAGAGAACAATCTCGGGCGGAATCGCCGGCACCGCGTCGTAGTCGTACTCGCCCAGCGCGCACAAATACATCTTGGTAAACGTATTGGTCGCGACCACCCCGCCGTTCGCCAGAACCCACTCCCGGCACTTGGCCAGCCGCGGGTCGTCCGGCCCAATCCCCATCAGCTTGGCTGACGAGTAGCATTTCACCGACAAAGAAATGTTCCCCGGCCCGCCCGGATAGAGGCTCCAGCTGCCTTCCTCGTTCTGATACCGCATCATCTCAACGAGAGCTCGCTGCAGCCTCCCAGGATCGCCCGTCTCCAGCAGCTTATGCAGAAAAATGTAGTCGGCCTCGAGCATCGAGTCCGCTTCCAGTTCTCCGCACCAATACCCATCCGGATGCTGCTGGGAAAGCAGGTATTCCCGCGACTGCACAATAGCGGATTCGACATCCGCAAGGTCCGCATCCATACGCCCAAAGCGAGGCGCCACAACCTTGTGCATCGCAGATTGAACTGATCTGCCCTCAATGTTTGCGAATTGTATTTTGGCCTGCTGATTACTCATTCGATTTGAAGCGCCTCAGGATCTACTCGTCTTTCGAAACCGGCTCCAATATCTGAGCCGGTGGCCAGCCTCTAAGTCCCTGGTCCCTTAGTCCCTAGTCCCTCGTGCTCAATTCACCGGCAGCCGCTCCGCACCGTCCGCGCTTCCAATCGCCTGGATAATCTCCGGCGGCAACCCGAAGCGCACGTTCTCCGGCATCACTTCAACTTCTTCGACGCTGTCAAAGCCGTTAAGTCGCAGATAATTCACTACGTCTTCCACCAGCACTTCCGGCGCCGAAGCTCCCGCCGTCACCGCAACCGTGCTCACGCCCTTGAGCCACTCGGGGTCGATGGCCTGGGAGTTATCAATCAGGTACCCTACCGTCCCCAGGTTGCGCGAAACCTCCACCAGCCGGTTGGAATTCGAACTGTTTGTCGACCCCACCACCAGCACCAGCCCCGCATCGTGGGCCACGTTGCGCACCGCTACCTGGCGGTTTTCCGTTGCGTAACAGATATCCTGCGAATGCGGCCCCACAATATTGGGATACTTCTGCTTCAGCGCGTGAATGATGTCCCGCGCCTCGTCCAGGCTTAGCGTGGTTTGCGTCAAATACGCCACCCGGTTGGGGTCCGGAACCGTGAGTTCCGCCACTTCCGCCACATTTGAAACCACTTGCGTCACATCCGGCGCTTCGCCCAGGGTGCCCTCGATCTCGTCGTGGTCGCGGTGCCCGATCAGCACCAGCGAGTAGCCCTGCTTGGCAAACTTCACCGCCTCAATATGCACCTTGGTCACCAGCGGACAGGTCGCGTCAATCACCTTCAACCCGCGCCCCTTGCTCAGTTCGCGCACCGCAGGTGAAACGCCGTGTGCGGAGTAAATTACCCGCTGCCCATCCGGCACATCGTCGATCTCGTGCACAAAGATCGCGCCCTTGGCCGCCAGCTCATTCACAACATAGCGGTTATGCACAATCTCACGGCGCACGTAGATGGGCGCGCCAAAGGTTTCCAGAGCGATCTTCACAATGTCGATCGCGCGCACCACTCCGGCGCAAAAGCCTCGCGGCTTTAGCAACAACACCCGTTTTTGACTGGGGGAAGTCTCGGCGTGGTTTCCGTTCGAGATGGATTCAAACAGTGTTGTGGTCACATCACCCAGTATACCAATCCATCAACCGTAGGAACAGAAGATAAAGTCCGAAGATGTGGAATCCGAGCCGGAGCGTCGGCGACCCTTTCTACTCGATTCGAGAACTGGCTCCCCTTTAGAGGTATGGGCAATTCTCGCTTGCCCGGATACACTTGAACCGGAGAAAAAAATGAAGGTCAAATTCACGCTTCTGGCAGTCCTTGTTCCAGCCATATTCAGTCTGTCGGCCGCCGCCCTGAAACCGGCGGCACAGGTCGCTGTCGAAGTTGGCGCCGCGCCCGATTGCCCCTACGGCTACTTGGACCACGCTCCCTACGCCTGCGCCCCTTATGGCTACTACGGCCCTGAGTGGTTCGTAAAAGGCGCATTCATCGGCGCAGGTCCCTGGTTCCATGGCCCAAGGAACTTCCATGGCCATGTCGATAACCACTTCGACGACCGTCATGGTTACAAAGGGCCCGCACCAAGTCCTGGCGACAAGCCGGAGCCAGGCAAGCGCCTCGACAAAATCGAGCACTTCAATGGAAACGAAGTGCGCGACGGCCGCGGCCACCAGAGCGCCCAGTTAAAGCACTGAGCAACGATGCGGAAGCTTGTATCCTCTGGCCGGGTGCGACGGTCTTCCAGAACCAACGACACATTTCACTTCAACCATTATTTTGTCCTCCTGGCAGGTATATGGACAGGGAGGTTTGTGCATCCTATGGGATAGCGGGGCGGAAACGCGGTCCGCCTTCCACATCTTTCCACGGGCAAAATAAGCCTCCCGGCCACCACCGGATGAGCGCGGTGCTTCAATGATGGAGTCGGCTGGCGGAGTGTTGCAAGACCTTTCGCTCTCCCAGAAAACAGGGCGAACATCTGGAATCCTTCACATGGCTGGGAATGGTGCAATTCGCAGGATTCTCATCGTCGAAGACGAGCCGGCCATCGCGGACACGCTCGCCTTGATTCTGTCGACGCGCGGCTACCAGGTCCAGGTGGCCTACGACGCGGAAAGAGCCATTGAAATCATCGCGGAGTGGGCGCCTACCGTAGCCATTGTCGACGTCATGCTCCCGCTCATGAATGGCATCGACTTCTCCATCGTTCTCAAAGCCAACTATCCCGCTTGCAGCATCATGCTCTTTTCCGGCCAGCCAGACACCGGCGCCCTTTTGGAGGAAGCGTTGAAAAAAGGCCATCGCTTTGAAGTCCTCGCCAAGCCCCTTCACCCGGCCTTCCTGCTGGACACCGTCGAAAACCTGCTCTCCACCCGCCATGAACCCTTGACCGACGCCTAGCCTTCGCTACTGTGCACAACTCCCGGTTACCGGCTCCCCGCGATCATCTGCCCCGCATGCTGCAAGCTGGTATCCGTTACCTTTGCTCCGCTCAGCATCCGCGCCACTTCGTGCGTGCGCGCCCGGTCGTCCAGCAGCCGCACCTGCATCTTCGTCCGCCCATCCGCCTCGCGCTTGTCGATCAAAAAATGCTGGTCGGCAAATGCCGCAATCTGCGGCAGGTGCGTCACGCATAGCACCTGCTGCCCGCGGCTCAGCGCTTTAAGCTTCTGCCCCACCGCCTCCGCCGCGCGCCCGCCGATGCCGATGTCGATCTCGTCGAACACCAGCGTTCGCGGCGTCACGGACTTCTTCTTCAGCTTGGCCGGACCTGAATTCAATGGACCCTCTTCCACGCTCACCTTCAACGCCAGCATCACGCGGCTCATCTCGCCGCCAGAAGCAATCTCATCGAGCGCCTTCAGCGGCTCGCCGGGATTGGTCGCGATCCGATACTCCACCGTGTCCCAGCCCGCCGCCGTCCAGTCCGCCTCTTTCTCGCCGGCCCGCACATCCACCGCAAACCGCACCTTCATAGCCAGCGAGTTGATCTGCCCCTCTGCCAGTTTCCCCAGTTTCCCCGCTGCCGCCTTGCGCTCCGCATGAAGCGCCCCCGCAGCATCCCGATAGGCCCGCGCCGCCTCGTCAACTTCCGCTCGCAGTGCCTTCAGAATCTCGTCCCTGTCCTCCACCTCCGCAAGCTTCCGCGCTACGTCTTCGCCAAACGCAATCACTTCCGACACCGTCTGGCCGTACTTGCGTTTCAGCCGGTCAAGCGCCGCCAGCCGGTCCTCGATCTCCGCCAGCCGCTCCGGCGACGCATTGATCCCCTCCGCATAATCGCGCAAGCTCCCGCTTACATCGCCCACCACCGCACGCGCCGACTCCAGTTGCTGCGCGGCCTCCGCAAATCGCCCGTCATAGCGCGCAAGCTCCTCCACATTGCGCACCGCCGCCCGCAGCATCACCTCTGCCGACGACCCTCCCTCATACAGTTGCTCGAACGCCCCCATCGCCGCCGCATAGAGCTTCTCCGCGTTGGCCAGCACGCGCTTCTCCGTCTCCAGCGCCTCGTCCTCAACGGCCTCAAGGCGCGCTGCATCGATTTCCTTGCGCTGATAGCTCCACAAGTCAACCATGCGCAACCGGTCCTGCTCGCCCTCCACCAACTCATTCAGCCTCGACTCTGCCGCACGCCACCGTGTGTACGCCTCTGTGACTGCTTCAATCGATATCCCCGCAAACCGGTCCAGCAGAATCCGCTGCTGCGCCTGGTCGAAGCTGGTCAGCGTCTCGGTTTGCGCATGCACCAGCGCCAACTCCGGCGCAAGCTGCTTGAGCACCGCAACCGTCGCCGGCTGGTTGTTCACAAACACCCGCCCCTTGCCCGTCGACAGAATCTCACGCCGCAGAATAATGTCGTTGCCCTCCGCATCGATCCCGTTCACTTCGAGAATTGCCTCCGCGCCCGGCGTAGCCTCAAACACGCACGCCACCACCGCCTTCTCCGCCCCGTGCCGCACCACTTCCGCGGATGCCTTTCCGCCCATCAGCAGCGCCAGCGCATCCACGAGGATCGACTTCCCCGCGCCCGTCTCCCCGGTCAGCAGGTTCAGCCCCGGCCCAAACACCGCAATGGCGTGGTCGATCACCGCATAGTTTTCCGCGCGCAGCTCAACAAGCATTTTTGGTGATCCTCAACGGAATCAAACGAGAACTGCGACCATACTAGGCCAGCGCCGCAGCCGAAGACAATCCGAGCGCAGCATAGCACGAGCGCCTCGCCGACCGCCGTTCGCGGCGGAATGCGCGCCCCGGCTGTCGTGACAGGCGGCCGTCCTTAGGTTTGCGTTAAGGCTACAATTGAAGCGCTGGGAGGTGAGGATGCGGCCGTCTTCTTTCGCACTCTACGCGCTATGGATCGCCGCCAGCTTGTGCAGCGCGCAGAGCGCCGGATCAATCCATGTTACGGTTCTGGACGAAAACCAAAAGCCCGTCAGTTCAGCCCAGGTTATGACCGATCCAGCTGGCGTGTTGGAGGATATGGTGTCCACGACGTGTGTTACAGGAGAAGACGGAACGTGCACGATTGGCCGGTTGGAACCAGGCCAGTGGGTCGTTTACGCCTTCAAGTATCGCGATGGCTATCCAAGGCCGAGCCAATTCTTTCAAGGCCGGAATTTTAAACAGACGGTGGTCAAGCTCACGGAAAGCGGATTATCGGAGAGCGTCGTTGTCGATGTAGGGCCGAAACAGGGCTTCCTAAAGCTGATCGTCACTGATGCACTAACCGGTAAAGAAATCATGCCAGTGAGCTTCGACCTCCGCTGGGTCTCGGATTCAAGCAACTGGATGGAAACGGGAAGGGGAGACAGTTTCATAGTCCTGGTTCCAGCGAACGTTCCCTTAGCGATGGTCGCTTCCTCCGAAGGCTACGAAGACTGGGCTTACGCATCTTCCGCCGATCACGCACTCCTCCTCCATTCCGGAGAAAAACTGACTCTCCATATTCGCTTACAGCCCAAGCATTAGGCAACGACCGTCACGCATGCCACCTCAAACCAGATCCCGGTTTCACCATCGAAACGATTAGAAGGCGAATCGACTACCGACTATCGGAGCAAGGTTGTTGTCGGATTTAAAGGGGACGCCGGGCCCATGAGGAATGGCGATGTCCAGGCCGCCGCTCACGTAGGAATACGCGATTCCCGCAAAAGAGTCGAAGCGCTTGTTGAAGTGACGATCCAAATAAAGCGATCCCTCGTTGAGCGCGCCCGCGCAGGACGCGCGGAAACCGGCCGCGGCCGAACAGGTCGGCGGAAGACGGAAGTCGTTCTGCCGCTGTTGATACCAGGCAAAAGTGACGTCGGTTTTGCTGCGGTAGGTGTACTTCGCGCCCGTCCACCAGATTTGCACCAACTTTTCAGAATCGAGATTGTTGTCTTCTACACCGCTCATGATGTATCCGCCCTGGTCGGAAGCGCCCACGCCCAACGGGTTCGCCGGGTTATTCTGCCAGATGTATTCGTAGCCGGCAAAAATCTTGAACTGCTCCGACGAGTATTTGGCAGCAGCCATCACCGCGTTGTTGTCGGTCACGATTCCATACACGGTGTTGGTGGTTCCAATCAGATTGGGCCCGGTAATCTGGTTTGTATTGATGCTGTTCGTGGTCGACTGATAGGGAGCCGCCGGACTCTGAGGTCCCAGCAGGGGATTCAGTACGCTGATCGCCTGGTTGTAATGCTGGAAGACTACGTCGGCGAAGAGCTTGCCGGCGTTTCCGCCGAGGTCGAATCCATAGGCGTTGTTATGCGCCTCTTCCGGTGTGCAGTTGGCCGCAGTCCATCCGGCGGAGGCCGAGTAGCAGCCGGCAGAACCATCGGCGAATTTATACATCGCGCCGAAATGGACTGGGCCATAGGTGAGGCGATACTTCAGGGCGTCGTCCCAGCGGCTGTCCTCGGTGTCGCCGCCGCCGGCCATCGTGCCGTTATACCCGATGTACGAAAACGCATAGCTGCCGCCGGCCGGATCGTAAACGAGCATCCCATCGGTGCCGAGAGAGCGCTGACGGCCGAAGGTTAACGTGCCGGCATACTTGGACGATATACCGCCATAGTATTCGTCATTGAAAGGCTGGCCAGCGCGCGCGCCGTCGATGGCGATCGAATAACTGTTCCTGGGAAGGCCGTTGTTGATGTAGTCGGTGGCTGACGCGTTGGCGAGCAGGCCGGACTGCGGATTGATGCCGGTTGAAGCGTTGAACACAACCGACCAGCCAGGTAGAAACTCTTCCCTGCCCCTGATGCCCAGGCCCGTTTGCTGCAGGTTGTTCGGCGCGATCAGGAATCGATGTTGATAGCCGTTTCGGTTCACCAGAGATTCGCCTTCGTAGTTATAGCCGTTTTCCGGCAAGCCGTGGCTGACCCAGCCGACGCCTGCGTCGTACGCACCGTACAGCGTGATGCCGTGCCAGGTCAGCGCGCAATCGGTGGTGGCGAACTCGCGGGGGCTCGTGCAGGGGTCGGGGGTCTTCTCCGGCTTCTGTTGGGCAGAAATGTTGAGGGGAAGGAAGAGAAGGCCGGCGGCAAGCAGGCCCCTCAGGGTCGCAGGTGTCGTGAGTATTCTCATAAGTCGATACTATACGATCACATTTCCTGTATTTATACGGTCTGCTATCGAACATTCCCTGCAACTCCGGACCAGCGCAATCGGCTGGCGAGAAACAGGAGTGTTCCCTGCTCCGCCCCGCGCGCCTATACTCTGGATGCGTTGACCCCAAGCGACGAAAGGAGAGCCCATGGCACAAGATCAGCAACACCTCTATACCCCGCGAGAGGCCGCGGCCGCCATTGGCGTAAGCTACGCCACCATCAAGAAGTGGATCATTGCCGGCACCCTCAAGACTATCCTCACCCCCGGCGGCCACCATCGCATTCACGAGAGCGCGCTCGCTCCACTCTCCGCCGCGCCCGCGAAACCCGAGCCAGTCAAGAAGCGCATCCAGTCGCGCGACCGCTTCCGCACCACCAGCGGGCGCAACCAACTTGTCGGCACCATCATCGAACTGAAGATCAGGGGCATTCTGGCCCAGGTCGTCCTGGCCATCGGAGACCAAAAGATCACATCCATCATTACTGCGGACGCGGCACGGGAGATGCAGTTGCGCAAGGGACAAACGGCAGCAGCGCTCATGAAAGCTACCTCGGTCATGATCACGCGCGTTTAGCCGGCGGCAAAACTCCAGCCCCGCACCATATCGATAACTTGGAAGCCGCCTGCCCGTCTGATACCGTGGATATTGAGGTGAATGACGATTCTTACTGCTGCTTTCCTCGTCATCTTCCAGGCTGACAATGGCGCTGCCCCCTCGGGGTCTCCAGGCGCCGGCTCGATCCTGGAATTGCTCAACAACATCGGCCCAGTGGCTACCGCGGTGCTGGCGCTCCTGCTCCTGGCAAGCTTTTACTCCTGGACCATCATCCTGGGCAAGATCTCCGCCTTCGGCAAGGCCACCAAGGAGACGCGCCGCTTCATCCGCGCCTTCCGCAAGGCCACGCGCCTGCAGGAGATCGCCGCACTGGCCGCGGATTGCAAGGCCAGCCCCCTGGCACAGGTCTTTGAAGACGTCTACGAGACCTACAAGCGCCAGACCGGCGGCTCCGGCCCGCCGCGCAACCTCACTCCACTCGAACGATCCGCGCAAACCGCGGCCAGCGAAGCCGTCACCAATCTCGAACGCCGCATGACCGGACTGGCCACCATCGCCTCCACCAGCGTCTACGTCGGCCTGTTCGGCACGGTGATCGGCATCCTCGACGCGTTTCGCGGCCTGGGCACCGCCGGCGCCGCCACGCTCCGCGCCGTTGCCCCCGGCATCTCTGAAGCCCTCATCACCACCGCCGCCGGCCTGTTTGTGGCCATTCCCGCCCTGGTCGCCTATAACCAGCTCACCGCGCGCATCCGCGTCTTTGCCGGCGCCACCGACGACTTCTGCCGCGAACTGCTGAATTCACTTGAGGAAATCCCGGTGCGGGCAGCGGCGCCGGCTGCGCGCGCTGTAGGTCTTGCCGGCACCCCAGGCCCAGAGCCCACCCGGGAGGTGGAACGTGGCCTTTACAAGTAACACCGGGCAAACCCGCACCACGCTGGCAGAAATCAACGTTACCCCGCTCGTCGACGTGGTCCTGGTCCTGCTGATCATCTTCATGATCACCGCCCCAGTGCTGCAATCCGGCATTGAAGTCGCCGTGCCCAAAACCCGCACCGTGAAGGAGATCACCGAGCAGCGTCTGGTGTTGACCATCGACAAGAACCAGAACGTCTACCTCGGCGACAAGCAGATCAGCATTCACGACATCGGCCAGAGACTGCATCAGCAGGGCTCCGATCCCGCCCGCCAGATCGTCTACCTTCGCGCCGACGAGACCGTTCCCTTCGGCGTATTTGCTTCGCTCATGGACGCCGTCAAACAGGCCGGCATCACCAACGTCTCTATCGTTACCCAGCCGCTGGAAGCAAAAGCCGCCCCAGCCCCTGGGAATTAGTGAGGCGCACGATCACATGCGGCGGCGAGAAGTGCAGTTGTTTTGAAAGGGCACGACTTAAGTCGTGCCGAAACATGGCCATTTACGGTCGCGGCTTTAGCCGCCGAGGGAATGCAAAAAAGAAGCGAAAACCGTTTGGGCAGCCAATTTCCTCGCACAGCACAGCAAATTGAAGCAAGAGGTTCACCCAACTCGATGGACAGCGTTTTAGACGGCGGAGGGCAACTCGAACGCGCAATGAAGCAGGACCCCATCGCTGCGCCTGCCACCGGTTCCCTGGTTCTTCACGCCGCACTCTTCGGCCTCATTCTCTCCTTCGGTTTTTTCAACGGCCTCATGCACCACAACTGGGGCGCGCCCGGCCCTGGTAGCGCCATACAAGTCTCGCTCGACTCCGCCGCCATCCCGCTGCCCTCCGACCAGCCCAAAAACGACAACGTCCTGCCAACGGAAAAGCCCAGCCCAGCCCCCCCGGCTCCCGCGCCCAAGGCCAAGCAGGCCATCGACGATACCGCCATCCCCATCCTGGGCAAGGAGGTAAAGCCGGAAAAGCAGAAGCAGGTCAAGACCGCCAAAGTGCAGCCGCCCAAACCCGACGACCGCATTCAATACGGCGAACAGGCGGGTTCCAAGCTGGCCCGCTCCACCTTTGCCCAGACCCCAAGCGCCGACCAGCCGGTCAGCGTAACCAACGGCGACTTCGGAACCCGTTTCCCCTGGTACGTGGAAGGCATCAAACGAAAAGTGAGTCTGAATTGGAATCGCTTCCAGGTCGACCCGCGCACACCCAAGGGGGCCCTTGTCCAGATCTACTTCAAAGTCAATCGCCAGGGGGTGCCGTCCGAGTTCCGGGTCAACACCGCCAGCGGCAGTCCCACGCTCGACCGGTCGTGCATGCTGGCCACGCAACGTGTTGACACATTTGGAGATCTACCCAGAGAATCGAACGACCAATGGCTCGACGTCACCTATGATTGTACGTTCTAGTCGCACCCCGGCCTTGCTGCCCGGCGGAGACGTGAGCCCGCTGCCAACCAATTTCCCTGCCAATTCGCTATCCCGCGCAGCGGGGGCTGACTTGCTGAATTCTTGCCAAAACCCGCGCGCCTTTCCCAACCCGACCGAGGAAGGACTACTCATCGCATGAAGTCTTCTTACCGCATTGCTTCCCCAGTCTTGTTTCTCTTGCTCTCGTTCGCCGCTCCCCAATTGCGCGCCCAGGACTGGGTCCATACAGGCACCAATCTCGGCAATGACCGCATCCGCATCGCCGCGGCCGACTTCAAGCCCTCCGGCGCCGATCCGCAAACCCCAACCCTCAAAGCAGTCTTCGACGCCACTCTCTATGCAGACCTGGGCAACGCCGGCATCTTTGACCTGGTTTCGAAAAGCATGGCTCCGCCGGCAACACCCGGCGCGCCCGAGGAAATAAGCCTTCCCCAATGGTCCGCCGCCCCGGCCAGCGCCGCCATGGTCGCCTTCGGGTCGCTTGGCGCCGCCAACGGCAAGATCACCGTCGATGCCTGGCTCTTCGACGCCGGAAACGCCGCCAGCCCGCAGGTTCTAGGCAAACATTACGCCGATACCGCCGGCGAGGAGTCCGCCCGCGCCATCGCCCACCGCTTCGCCGACGAAATCATCCTCCGTCTCGGCGGCGGCATCAACGGCATCGCGGAGACAAAAATCTACTTCATCAGCACCCGCACCGGCACCAAGGAAGTGTGGGCAATGGATTACGACGGGCAAAATCAGCACCAGATCACCCGCCTTGGAGCCATCTCCCTCTCGCCGCGCATCTCACCGGATAACTCCCGTCTCGCCTTTGCTTCCCTGGGCCGCGACGGCTGGAGTATTCGCATGTTCTCGCTCGAACTCAACCGCTATGTCGCCTTTCCCGGCGGCGCCGCCGGCGGAAGCAATCAATCCCCCGCCTGGACCGCCGACGGCGCCAAGATCGCCTTCTCCTCCTCGCGCACAGGCAACCCTGAAATCTGGCTCTCTGACTCAACCGGCGGCAATCTGCACAAGCTCACCGCGTTCAAAGGTCCCAACGTCGGACCCACTTTCAATCCCCGCACCGGCGCGCAGCTAGCCTGGGTCAGCGGCCGCACCGGACTGCCGCAGATCTACACAATGGATATCGACGGATCCAACGTGCAGCGCATCACCGACGGCGGTTATGCCGTGAGCCCGTCCTGGTCTCCCAACGGCCAGTTGCTGGCCTTCAGTTGGAATCGCAAATACGGTCCCGGCGACCCCGGTGGCGACGACATTCACGTCATCGATCTGGCCAGCAAGGACTATCTGCAGATCACCCACGAGTCCGGCAGCAACGACTTCCCCTCCTGGGCTCCGGACGGCCGCCACATTGTCTTTCAGCGCACCATTGGCAGTCATACAGAAATCTGGACCATGCTGGCCGACGGAACCCACCAGGTCCAGCTCACGCGCACGGGTAATAACTCCATGCCCAATTGGAGCTGGAAATGAATCAGCCGCATGGATGAACTATGATTCTATGGTCGAAGAGTTTTTCTCCCTGCTTGAACTTCCAGGGAGTAAACGCGCTCACGCCGCATCGCCATTCTGGTTTCACTCCGAAATGCAGGAAGGCGGCCTTGACGACAACGTTTTCTTCCGAGATGAAGGCCTAAGCCGAATTGTCAAGCCCGCATAGTTTTCAACCCGCAAACTTTCCCGCCTCGATTGGGAGGGAAGGCTTCGCGCTGGGCTCAAATCGGTCTCGTTCGACGGGAAGAAAATCTCGAATTTACGGAAGGAGCAGTCCATTGAAAGCGCATTTTCGCATCTTGGTTCCAGTTGTATTGCTTGTTTCATTGTTCGCAGTCGCAGGCTGCAAGAAAAAGTCGGCGCCGATGTCACTACCATCTGAGACCGCGCCGCCTCCGGCTTCGGTGCCGACGCCCACAGCTCAAATCACCGCCACGCCCACGGTCATTTCCGCGGGCGATCAGGTCGTCCTCTCCTGGCGCACTTCTGACGCCTCCACAGTCTCCATTGACGGCATCGGCGATGTCCCCACATCCGGGGTCAAGACCGTCACGCCCCCCGCATCCACCAGCTTTCACCTCGTCGCCACGGGAGCCGGGGGCACCGCCGACGCAACTGCCCGGGTCACCGTCAACTCCCCGCCCGCCGTGGTGGTGCCCAGCAACACCATGAGCGAGGAAGACGACTTCAAGTCTCAGGTGCAGGACGCCTTCTTCGACTACGACACCTACGACATCCGCTCCGACGCCCAGGGCGTGCTTGCCAAGGACGCTACGTTCCTTGTCAGCCATCCCGACATCAAGGTGGTTATCGGCGGCTACTGCGACGAGCGCGGCTCCAACGAATACAACCTGGCCCTCGGCCAGAACCGCGCCGACGCCGCGAAAAACGCCTTGGTGCAGGCCGGTGTCGCCGCCAGCCGTATCCGCGTGGTCAGCTACGGCAAGGAGAAGCCCTTCTGCTCCGAGTCCACCGAAGAGTGCTGGCAGCAGAACCGCCGCGCCGGCTTCACCATCGACCGGTAGAATGAACCCAACAATCTGGGACTTAGGTCCTGGATGACGGTTCCGGGATACTGAGTATTGGGTGCCCCAGGTCTCGATTCAGAGACCTGGGACTCCTGACAGTTCGCAAGTCGCATGCGGGTACTGATCCCTGTTCCCTGCATTTCAAAAGGTGAAACATGTCAAAAATTCCCCGTCTCCGTAATCGTTTCCTCGCTGCCGCCGCGCTCGCCGTGGTTTTCACTACGATCCCCGTGCCCGCGCGCGCCGCTTCCAAGGAAATCATCGAACTCCAGACCCAGGTTCAGCAGCTTCTTGACATGGTGCAGCGCCTTCAATCCACGGTCGACAACCGTTTCGGCGTCATTCAGCACCTGGTCGAACAAACCGCGGACAACGCCAATCAGATGGGCGTCACCGTCGCCGCGCTGCAGCAGAAGATCAATGCGCAGAACGAGGCCAATAACGGCAAGCTGGACGGCGTCTCCGGGCAGATGCAGTCGCTCAACGATTCGGTCGACGAGTTGAAGTCCCGCATCGCCAAGCTCGACAAAGCGGTCGTGGACATGCAGACACAGTTGCAGAACATTCAAACTCCGCCCGCAGGCGCCCCGCCTGGAGGCCAACCCTCCGCCCAGCCCGGCGCCGATCAAGGCAACCCGGGGCAGCCGGGAAGCAACGCCGCCGGGCCTGCGCCCATAGCGCCCCCAGCCAACACCGCGCCCCCGCTCAAGGACACCTTTCAGGCCGGCCTGCGTGACTACAATGCCGCTCACTACGCCGTGGCCACCTCCGAATTCGAGGATGTGATCCACTTCTACCCGATGGACGACCTGTCCGGAGTCGCGCAGTTCTACCTCGGCGAGATCGCCTATCGCCAGCTCAACTTCCAGGACGCAATCAAGAACTACAACGCAGTCATTGAAAGCTTCCCCGGCAGCCCCAAAGCCCCCGCCGCGCAGTTGCGCAAAGGCCTGGCCCTGTTGCAGATCAACCGGCGCGACTCGGGCATCCACGAGCTGCGTTTGCTCATCCAGCGCCATCCGCAAACCCCTGAAGCCGCCCAGGCCCGCACCAAGCTCAACGCTCTCGGCGTCCGCATCACCACGCCCCCGCCTTCGCACTAAGCGACCTCTGATTAAGTCAAACGCGCATCGCTTTGAAAGGGCACGGCCGGGTACCCTCTGGGTGCCGTGCCGCCTGATGCCCCTCAATTTGAGGGGCTTTAGCCCCTGAGGGATGGCGCCACGACTCTCTCCCCAGGTCACGGGGATCCCGCCTAAACTCTACTCGATGAAAGCTCCTGGTGTGAGCTCAGGCATCAACACAAACAGGTCGTACCCATAAGCGATCCGCTCCCACTCCGGTGACAACTCAATGCCGCGAAAGCGCAGGGTGCGCAGATCGAACAGCGTAAGCGTCTTGCCTCCTTTGTTGGCTTGCTGTTCAAGCAGATCGGCCACCGCCGGCGCGATCCATTTGTACTCCGGGTCGTCGGTCATCACAAACGGCTGATGCCCGAGCGGCTTGGCGTATCCGGCAAACATGGCATGCGTTCCCCGCGCGCCCAGCACCAGGACGTGCAGCGACCGAGCCCCTTCCCCATCGGCAAGCTCCGCCACAAAATTCCCCAGGTCCCGCTGGTGCAGAACGTTGAATCCCTTTCCCAGGTGATCGTCGCCAAACTTGAACAGCACCCGCGCATCCGCCGATTGCAGCTTCGCCTGCGAATAGTCCTCCAGGAAATGCTGTTTGAGCAACTCCGCGCGCATGCGGTTCGAATCCGGCGATCCTTCCGCATTCAGTTGGTAGATCCTGCGCGACACCGTGAACTCGCGCAGAAGTCTCTGCGCTGCTGCATTTCCGTCGGCCTTGATCCCGTCCTCAAGCGCTTTCACATCGGCGTCTGTCGAAGTCGGCAGAAAAAGCCATCCCGGATTTCCGGAGCTGCGCACAGCCTGGTCGGCATCCGCTTCTTTCGCCTGGGCCGCGGCGATCGCCGCCCGTGCCAGCGGCCCCGGTTGTGTCGACATCATCGCATCCAGCAGCGTTCCCGCCGAACCAATGAATTCCTGGTCCAACCCCCACAGCTGAAAATGCTGGTTCCGCGATGCCGCCGCGCAATGCGCCGCAAGATCGTTCTCCTCGCGCACATCGAGGAACGCCATGTTATTCGCATGAGCTTTGCTTCGAGCAGCCATGCGCGCAATCCGGTCGGGGCTTTTGAGCAGGCCGTTCACAAACCCCGCAGCCTCCGGCCCCGCTTCGACAGCATAAGCATCGGGGTGCATCGCATCGCACAACGCGCTTGCAAATTCAGGAATTTCCCGCGTCAAGTGGTCCTCGCCCAACAGCACAAACTTGGATTGCGCCACTGCCTGCGTGAACACATCGGCTCCCGCGCCGGAGAACTTGCCGTCAACGAGATAAATCGGCGTGCGCGCTTGCTGAAGCGCCTCGTCCAAAGTTGGCTTGTGCACAGTCTGCGCGGCGAGGGGAATTGCAACGAGAGCCAGAGCAAGAACAGATCGTGGGGAAGCCATGCACAACTCTACGCAAGGGGAGCCATACGCAGTTCCCTCATTCTGCCGCTCTATTCGATTTCCATTCTTTCAATCATTGCAACGAACGCAGGCGCATTGATCCGCAACCGTGAGAGCAGGTATGGCAAAGTTTGATCGACGGCGGCGGCTTGAGATTCCAAGGTCTGCACCACCACCTTCGGCGCTCGATCATAGAGCCTGCCCAGGAATGCCGATGGTCCCTGGATGTCAATTGAGTACGGAGCCACCGAGGAAAGCGGAAAATCCTTCGCATTGTAACTCAGGATTGCCTTCGCCCCCGCGCGCACTGCCGCGGCGAGAACGTGACGGTCCTTGGGATGGTTGGTCAACGAGGGAATCAACTCTTCATAACCATCCACCCACGCCTCCGGAAAGTGCCGCCGAATCTCGCTTTCGCGATACATGGCCTGTTCGGCAGAGAGACCAAAGTCCTCCTGGAGAATTCGGCTGACCTCTATCATTTTCCGATCCGACCATTTGGGAAGATACAGCCCTGGCCATGCTGCAAGTCGAAGCAACGTATCCGCCAGCGGCATGGGGATAAGTACGCACGCATCCAGCAGGACAATAAAATCGTCCTTCACTCGTCCCTGCCGCCATCGGGAAACACACTCCGCTCATAAAGGCCGGCTTCAAAGGCATCGCGCGCCAACCGGTCCAGTCCGGCCAGTCGCTCCTGCTTGCGCTTGTCGGCAAATCCCTGCACATCGCGAAGCGCTACGCGCCGCTGGTTGCCCACACGATGGAACGCGATAACGCCGCTGTCAAGCAGCTTGACCAGGAATGGGCGCGACATGCCAAGCATGTCGGCCGCGCGCTGCGTCGTGACCGCCCGGTCGTCAGGAACGAGCGTAATGCCCTGGCCGCCGGACATGAATCCAACCGCCTCTTTGAGAACCTCGAAAACACTGGTAGGGAGGTCGACCCGCTCTCCGGCCGAACTTACCAGAGCCGGCACGCCAACGCCATGCAGAAGGCGGTTCAAGGCCTGAACCTGCCGCTGCTCGGCATTGCTGATTGAGATCGATTTTTGCCTCGGACACATCATGGTTCCGACTTTAGCATATACTCGAAATACTCGCAATAGTCGAAACATACAAATCAATCTGGCGACAGGGGCTGCAAAACAAAATGCGCCGCGTCGGCGCGTGCCGCCTTCCGCTCTATTCGATTTCCATCCGTTCGATCAGCCCGTCGCGAATGGTGTACGCATGGTGAACGATCGTATCCAGCAGCACGCTTCCGTTTAGGTCCCGAATCACCTGGTGCACCTTAACCACAGTGCGTCCCCGTTCGTCTTTCTCGATCGCGATTGGCTCCACGTGCGGGTCAATCATGCCCCACTGGCGCGTCCAGTAGGCACGCACATCCTCTTGTCCATGCACATACCCGCCTTCCATCCCATTCGGCCAAACGACATCGGGATGCATCAGTGCCAGCACCGCGTCGATGTTGCGCGCGTTGAAAGCAGAATAAGCGGCGACAAGGATTTCCCTGTCGCCGCTGATCGAATCATTGGTCATGCCGTCGATTACCGCAAACTCGCCATCAGCCCGTCCAGTGCCGACTTCGGCGGACGTATAACAGACTCCGGAAGCTGCCCCAGAGGCTCATCCACGATGTTCAGCAGATCGATGAACGTGGGCTGCTGCGTGTTGATGTAGAACACGCCGGTGAGGATCTCGTTGTTCGAGTGAGCCTCCATCAGCGTGCGCACCGCATTCGACTTGTCCGTGGGGTCGTAGTCCTCGTGCAGTTTGTGCAGGCGCAGGTTCGAGCCGTCGTGCATCTCCACTTCGTAAACCTCGCCCGAGCCATAGTCCACTTCGATCTCGTCGAAGCTGGCCACGAAATCGACCTCGTTGATCGGCTCGTCGTTGTCCTGCATGAACTTGTAGCTCTTCGTCGAACCTTCATGATCGTTGAACGTCACGCAGGGGCTGATCACGTCCAGCATCACTGTGCCCTTGTGCGCAATGGCCGCCTTCAGCATGGAGAGCAATTGCTTCTTGTCGCCGCTGAACGACCGCCCCACAAACGTTGCGCCCAGTTGAATGGCCAGCGCGCAGGTATCGATGGCCGGCAGATCGTTCACCACGCCTGTCTTCAGCTTGGAGCCCAGGTCGGCCGTGGCCGAGAACTGTCCCTTGGTCAATCCGTAAACGCCGTTGTCTTCGATGATGTAGATCATGGGCAGATTGCGCCGCAGTAGATGAACGAACTGCCCCATGCCGATCGATGCCGTATCGCCGTCTCCCGAGACGCCCAGCGTGGTCATGGTGTGGTTAGCCAGAATTGCGCCGGTCGATACCGACGGCATGCGCCCGTGCACGCTGTTGAAGCTGTGCGCGCGGCTCATGAAGTACGCCGGGCTCTTCGACGAGCAGCCGATGCCGCTCATCTTCATCACCCGCTCCGGTTCCACGCCCATCTGGTACATCGCGTCGATAATGCGCTCGGAGATCGCGTTGTGTCCGCAACCTGCGCAGAGCGTCGTTTTGCCGCCGCGATACTCAAGGACCGGAAGACCGATGTGATTCAATTTAGGTGCTGGTGCTGCTGTAGCCATTTACGAATTTCCCTTCTGCTCTCGATTGAAGCCGACCCATTCAATCGGCAAGTTCATCAAGCGTCCAAAACCTTATGAAGCAACCGCTCCCTCGTGCTCTTCCACGTTTTCCACATGTTCGGCGGCATTGATTCCAAGGCCTTCCCTGGTCGCAAATTCCTCCGTCACCGTCTGCGCGTCAAGCGGCAATCCGCTGAAATGCAGAATGCTGCGCAGCTTCACCACCTGTTCGGCCTGCAGATCGAGCTTCAGCAAGCTCGCCAGTTGCGCGTCGCGGTCCTGTTCCACCACGTAAACGCGCTCGTGCGACGCCACAAAGTCGTGAATCTCGTGGGCAAACGGATAAGCCCGGATGCGCATGTAGTCCACGTCCTGCCCGTATTCGGCCTTGATCTGGTCCATGCTCTCGCGGATTGCATAGTCCGAGCTGCCGTAAGCCAGAATCCCGATTTTCGACGATCCGTCCTTCCACGTCAGCGGCCCCGGAACCAGCTTGCGCGCATTCTCGAACTTCCGCGCCAGCCGCTCCATCCCCTCAATGTAATCTTCCGGCTTCTCGCTGTAGCCGGCGGCGTCGTTGTGTCCCGTGCCGCGTGTGAAGTAAGCCGCCTTGGGATGACGCGTGCCCGGCAGTGTGCGGTAGCCGATCCCGTCGCCGTCCACATCCCTGTAGCGCGCAAATCCGCCCAGCCGCTCCAGATCCTCGGCGTTCAAAACCTTGCCGCGGTCCAGCGGCTTGTCAGGATAGTTGAACTGCTCCGACATCCAGTTGTTCATTCCCAGGTCGAGATCGCTGAGCACAAACACCGGCGTCTGAATCCGTTCCGCCAGATCGAATGCCGAGTAGCCAAACTCGAAGCACTCCCGCACCGTTCCCGGAAGCAGGACGATGTGCTTGGTGTCGCCATGGGAAAGAAACGCCACGCTCAGCAGGTCGGCCTGCGATGTCCTCGTCGGCAACCCCGTCGATGGTCCGGTACGCTGCACATCGAAGATCACACCCGGAATCTCGGCGTAGTAGCCGAGGCCGGCAAACTCCGCCATCAGCGAAATTCCCGGACCCGACGTCGCCGTCATTGACCGCGCCCCCGCCCAGCCCGCGCCCAGCACCATGCCGATGGCCGCAAGCTCGTCTTCCGCCTGGATCACCGCGAACGTTGCCTTCCCTTCCGGCGTCACGCGGAACTTCTTCAAGAGGTCGGTCGTCGCTTCCACCACCGAAGTCGATGGCGTAATCGGATACCACGCCACCACCGTCACGCCCGCAAACACCGCGCCCATGCCGCACGCCGCGTTGCCGTCGATGATGATCTTGTCCGCCGTTTTGTCCATCCGCTCAATGTAGAAGGGGTCCTGCTTGGTGAACGTGTTCGCCGCGTAGTCAAAGCCCGCCTTCACCGCGCCGAAGTTGAGGTCGAAGACCTTCTGCTTCTTGGCAAACTGCTTGCGCAGCCCGTGCTCCACCACTGCCAGGTCGATGGTGAGCAGTTGCGCCGCCACGCCCACATACACCATGTTCTTCACCAGCTTGCGCAGCTTGGCCTCGGGGCAAATGGCCGCCGTGATCTTGTCGAACGGCACCGGATAAAACGCCACATCGTCGCGATACTGCTTGAGGTTCAGGTTCTCCTCGTAGATGGCCACGCCGCCCACCGGCAGCGCAAGCACGTCCTGCTTGGCGGTTTCAGGGTTGATGGCGATCAGCACCTCGGCGTCGCGCTTGCGCGCCACATAGCCGTCCTTGCTGGCGCGGATCGTGTACCAGGTTGGAAGTCCGGCAATGTTCGACGGAAACAGGTTCTTGCCGCTTACCGGAACCCCCATCCCGAAGATGCTTTTCAGCAGCACGCTGTTGGCGGATTGCGAGCCGGACCCGTTCACCGTTGCTACGTTGATGCTGAAGTTGTTTACCACGCGGTTGCGCGTGTTCGTTCCGCTCTTGATCTCTCCCAGAGCTACATCGCTAGTCGCCATTTGGCGGGATTCCCTTCCGAAGTTTTCTCTCAGAGGCCGATCTTGCTCGATTCAATCGAGCGAATCGACCGCCTTTCGCCGAACTTCCAACCGAACCCGGTCCTCGTGACTTCGATGCATAAGTTGGAAAGAACAGCATTTGCTCCCTTGTGATTATAGTCACTTCTCAGACTCGGCGTACCAATTCACGGCAGGGGAGTTACCCGATTGAGTACCACAGATCCAAACTGGCTTCTAACACATCCACACAAAAGAAAATACGTTGCTGAAGCGGAGCGGTTGGTGGAATGGAAGAATCTTTGCTCTGCATGTGCAAATTTTTGCACATTATCCGCGTTAAAGCTCTTATCTTATTGATTTTAAACGACCTCATCTTGGCGCTCCAAGTGCAATATATTGCACAAAACGTTTTCGCATTTTAACCATGGGGGTATTCCCTCAGGAGCTTGGCGTAGCTGCACGGTGAGCACGTCCTTCCCCGGGGTAGTTCGTCCGCCTTTCAGTATCTAGTTTCTACAACTTGGAAAATCGAGGCTCAAGATGAAAATCGCAAAGTGGGGATTACCGCTACTTATACTGCTGGCTTCCGCATCGCTGTGCACCCCGGCGTTCGCAACCAGTTACACCTATGTCGGTTCATGGGAAGTTGACCAAGGTCCAAGTTGGACCAATGTGCCGACTGCCTACACCGGTCAAGCAGCTGCCGCCCTGCTGTTCGGAGGTTCAGCGGCGGAGTACGTTACTTCGACCAACGGAAGCAATTCCGCCGATATCAACTTTGAAAACTGGGTCTCAACCTGGGGCGGGGCGTGCGGGGGAACCTACCCTTGCGGCACCCTTTCGGCCGACAATTTCGTCGTCACCGAAAACGGCTTCTATCAGAATTCGGGCGACACCTCTTCCTATGTAACCGATTGGGCAGTCGGCTCGGCTTACACGAACTACGCTTTTGAAGCCACCGCAACTCCCGAGCCCAGCAGCCTGCTCCTCCTCGGAACCGGTCTGATTGGCTTCGCGGGTGCTCTGCGCAGAAAGTTTGCGATCAAGCGCTAGGGCGCAGCCAAAAGCTTTTCAATCCGTTCAACGTCCAGAAAGAGCCGAGACAGTCGAATCTGTCCCGGCTCTTTTTAGCTCTTGAAGCTTGGCTCACCGCATCCTTCCGCGCTATAGCGAAACCAGAGTCGATGTATCCCGGAATCGATACCCTCAAGTCGACGGGGCCATCAGGGAGCGGCGACCCCGCACAAAACTCAACGGGACACGGTAACTCTGGTTTCACTCTAAACTCCATCGAAATAATCTCTCACGTGACTGAAAAAAGCAGAGCCAATGGATCTCCAATTGCGTTCGCCCTCTACTCCGACCGCAACGCCCGCATCGGCTGCACCGCCGCAGCCCGCCGTGCCGGAACCCAACTGGCGACCACCGACGCTGTCACCAGCACCACCGCAACCGCCCCGGTCGCGATAAAGTCCATGGAACCGACGCCGTAGAGGGTGCTATGCAACGTCCTTCCCACCAGGTAAGCCCCCGCCAGGCCCAGCGTCAGGCCTATGCCTGCCAGAGCCAGCGCTTCTTTCAAAATAAGGCTCACCACGTGGCCGCGCGTGGCTCCCAGCGCCATGCGCAAACCGATCTCATGCTCGCGCTGAGCCACCGTAAACGCCATCACTCCATAGATGCCGACGGCCGCCAGCAGCAGAGCCACCACGGCGAAGCTGCCGAACAGGATCATGGTGAAGCGATCGCTGGACAGCATCAGCCCTTTCACCTCATCCATGGTGCGCGGCTCAGCTACCGCTATCTGCGGATCAACGGCGTGAACCGCGGCGGCAATCGATTTGGTCATGATCTCGGGGTCGCCCGCAGTGCGCACGCCGAAATTTGCCGCCGGCCAGGGAATCTGCCAGAAAGGTATATCGATCTCCGGAAAATCCTGCCGGAAACCGCCAGCGCGCACGTTGTGAAATACCCCCACGATTTGCCAGGAGATGTAAGGGCCCAGCTTGGTAACTCCCGGAATCAGTTCCTCGACATTGATGCGCTGTTCCAGCGGATTCTTGCCCTTGAAGAACTTCTTCACGAACTCCTCGTTCACCATGGCCACATGCACGCTCCCCGCGTTGTCCTGGTCGGTGAATGCGCGGCCTCGCACCACTTGAATGCCGAAAGTCTTGAAATAATCCGGCGTGACCATTCCAAAGCTCGACCCAGGCCGCTGCGAGGGATCGGCAAATTCCGGCTGGCCGGCAATCGTGAACGGCATGCCGAAGCCGGCTCCCTCCAGCGGCAGCCCCACCGATACGGAAGAGTCCAGCACACCGGGAACTGCCTTGATGCTGCCCAGCATCTGCTGGTAGTAAGCCGTGATCCGCGCCGGATCTTTGGGCCGCGCATCCGGAACCGGCAGAGAAAATGTGAGAATGTGCTCTGTGTTCACGCCCAGGTCCACGCGGGTCAGGTTCCAAAAGCTATGAATGGCAAGCCCCGCGCCGGTGAGAAGAGTAAGGGCAAGCGCGAACTCTCCGATCACCAGCACTCTGCGCAAGCGATGCTTGCCCGCGCCGGTGCCGGAACGTCCGCCTTCCTTCAGCGCTTCGGCAGGGTCCACCCGTGTTGCGTACCACGCCGGAGCACAGCCGAACAGCAGCCCCGCCAGCGTGGATGCGGCCAGTGAGAACAGAAGCACGGGAAGATTCAAGCTCAGGTCAGCTTCCGATGGAAGCGTGTCCTGGGGCATAACCGCAACCAGCGCCCGCAGCGAAACTACGCCCACCCCAATTCCCAACACACCGCCAGTGAACGCAAGCAACAGGTTCTCGGTCAGGAACTGCGCAAAAATGTTGCGCCGCGATGCTCCCAGCGCGGCCCGCAACGCCACTTCCTTTTGCCGCGTCGTCCCCTTGGCCAGCAGCAGGTTGGCCACGTTCACGCACGCAATCAGCAGCACAAACCCCACCGCGCCAAGCAATATCCAGAGCGTTTGAATACGCTCCTTGGGCAGGAAGTCGTTCTTCAGCGGTTCCACAATCGCACCCCAGCCCGTGTCGCTCTTGGGATAGGCCTTGGCAATGTTCGCAGTAACAGCGTCCATATTCGCCTGCGCCTGCTGCAGGGTCACTCCCGGCTTCATACGTCCCATGGCCAGCAGCCAATGGAAATCGTGGTTGAGCTGTTCCGGTTTGAAGGCCAGCGGCGCAACCAGGTCCTGGGTCAGCCGGTCGGTCACGCCCGGCCCCAGGACGCCGACCACCGTGTACGGCGATCCATCGATGCGGATGGGCTTGCCAACGATGTTGGGATCGGAACCGAGCCGCTTCCACAGCTTGTTCATGAGAATGATCTCGTGCTCTCGGCCCAGTGTTCCCTCTTCAGGCAGAAAATCGCGGCCAAGAATAAAATTCACGCCCAGCATCTTGTACATGCCGGGCGATGTGAACTGCCCTTGAACGTACTCCGGCTGATCCTTCGTTGCCAGGTTGAAGCTGCCGCCGGTAAATGCGCACAGGTCGGAGAAGACGGTGTCTTGATTCTTCCAATCGGTAAAATCGCCCGCGGCAATGCCGTTCCGGTCGCCCTGAATCTTCGACCACACCATCACCAGCTGGTTCGGCTGCGGATAGGGCATGGGCGCCAGCAGCGTGCCGTACACCACCGTGAATATTGCGGTATTGGCGCCGATGCCCAATGCCAGCGTGAGCACCGCCGTAAGCGTGAATACAGGCGATTTGATCAACTGCCGCGTTGCGTAACGCAGATTCTGAAGCAAGGTTTCCATCGATGCCTCCAGCAAATGTTTGAGCCTGACAAAACGAGTGCGCTAAGGATGATTGGCGAATGGAGGTTCGATCATAAATGATGCCTGTGGCGCGAGTGCCCCGTTGCACGAACTGCGGATACTCATCTCAACGTAATTGCTGAATTTCCGGATCCCGGAATCGCGGCCGGATCGAATGAATGTGAAGGTGCCCAAGCGGAAGGTGCCCATCCGATAGACGAAGCCATCTTCGATTTGGTTTGCGGCGTGTTGATTCCCCAGCACGAGTGTTCCCCGTCATAGTGTTACTGACTGTAACACAGCAAGACGGTGAGCGAGAGAATTGAATTCTGACACGAGTGCCCTGTCTCAAAGATTTTTGACAAAGCGGCGACTGTCATAAGACAGCGACTGTCATTCTGAGTGAACGGGGCCCCGAACGAATTTCAGTTCGGGGGTGGTGAGCGAAGAATCTGCTTTTGTTCTTTCGCGCATCGTGCAAAGAACGTTGGAGAGAGCAAACTAATAGGCTCCGATCGAGCAAATAATGTCCTCGACCGAGGATATCTCCGGCAATAGACTGCCCTGCGCCCGCAGCAGCATCCGAAGCCAAAGGCAGTCATGCACCCTCACCAGCCGCGCCCCTGTCGGTCGCGTCTTCTCAATTGCTTTGCTCACCGCGTGCACCGCGCCCACCTCGGACGATGCCTCGACCAGTTCCGCACGAGGGAATTTGGCCCCCAGCATGCGAGTGTGCGCCGGCCCGAACAGCGATCCCTGCACCACGCCACTTTCCACCCGCAATCCCGTCATGCGTTCAATGGCCAGGGCCAGCACCGGGTCCAGCCGGTCCTCGAAGCCCAGATAGAGCAGCTTCCCCGCGGCGACTCGGAGGGGCAGCGCCCCAAATGCGTCCACAAAAAAACGCGGCAGCAGGGTTGTCAGAGCTTCGGCATCGTGATAATCCAGCGGCAGCACCGGGCAACTCCACTGCAGGCTAAGCGCCCGCGTCACCAGTTTTTCGCTCACGCCATGTTTGCGCGCCAGCCAGTGGCCCAACCGGCCTGCGCCGGCCGCCTTTTGCGCCTCCAGAGCCCCGCGCAACTGGTCGGCTGTGATCCAGCCCTGTTCCAGCATCGTCAGGCCCAGTGGGATTCGGTGGCGATGAGGCTCGGGCGCTGTCACCCTGCCCTCCATCTCCCGCCGCACCGCCGCCGTAACCCGCGCGCGGGTGCAGGCGGACGAACAAGTCCAGCCGCCCTCAAATACCGGCGTCGAGCGGCTAC
>Ga0302319_10000782_pt1 | contig 71204 bp, 55 predicted proteins | sample Bog_T0_2_FD_203319 | JGI IMG/M metagenome (GOLD analysis project Ga0302319, IMG submission 203319) | Peat permafrost microbial communities from Stordalen Mire near Abisko, Sweden - Bog_T0_2 | ecosystem: Environmental > Terrestrial > Soil > Wetlands > Peat | place: Sweden: Abisko, Stordalen Mire...
GCGACGGAAATGGCGGCGGCCGCCATGTCGTCATTGCTGGCGAAAACAGCGGTGGGCGGATCGGGCAATTCCAGCAGCGACTCGCAGGCGATCAGGCCGGAACGGTAGGTGAAGAGGCCTGGCGCAACGAGCGCCTCGTCGAGCTCGATGCGAGCGTCGGAGAGCGCTGAGCGATAGCCGCGAGCGCGTTCCGCGCTTGCGATTTGGTCGGGGTTGCCAGAGATAAAACCGATCCTCCGGTGCCCGAGGTCAACGATGTGGCGCGTCATGGCAGCCGCGGCCGCGAAATCGTCGATACGAAAGGAAGGGGTTTCGGCGAAGCGCGCTCCGCCGGCTACCGAGACGGCCAACAAGCCCGCGGACCGAATCATCTTGTGCAACCTGATGGAATCGCAAAGCGGCGGCGGAAGCAAAACCCCTTGTGCGCCGGTACCCAAGAGCTCCGCCACAGCCTTTTTCTCCGCTCCGGACTGGCACTTGATGACCGTCAATTGCGCGTGTTGCCGCTGGGCCGCTTCAAGGCTGCCGAGGAGGAATGTGCTGAGATAAGCCGTGCTCGGATTGTCATACAAAAGCGCGAGGCGAACCGGCTTGCCGCCGGCCAGGGCTCTGGCAGCAGGATTCGGCGAATAGTGGAGCGCCTCGATAGCCTGAAGCACCAAGCGGCGCCTGCCTTCCGCTACAGCTTCCGGGTCGTTGATCACACGCGAAACGGTCATTGGAGAGACGCCGGCCGTGCGCGCGACATCGGCGATGGTGATTTTGGAACGCGGTGGCAGGGATATCCGCACTAGCCGGCCATTGCCCCACGCTTGGCCCCATCCGGGGCGGGCGCGAGGTCCGGAATCTGACTGCGTGACATCCCTCCCACCATAACCCCTTTTGCAAAACGACGCAAAAAAACCGATCAAACAGGCATTGCGAAGACGGCCATGGTAGCGCTACCATAATTTCGTCGCAATAGCTCAGCGACCTGTTCGCGGCCCGCATTGTGAAGCACCGTGCGCTCTCGCCGAGCGTTGAAAGAGTTATTCAAGGAGACTAGCAGATGACCACGTCGTATTTCGCCGATATCCCACCCATCCGCTTCGAGGGTGCCGATTCCGTCAACCCGCTCGCCTATCGATACTACGACAAGGACCGTCTCGTCCTCGGCAAGCGGATGGAAGACCATCTTCGAATGGCAGTCTGCTATTGGCACACGTTCTGTTCGGAGGGTGCGGATATGTTCGGTCCGGGGACGTTCAAACGTCCCTGGAATAGCGGCCCGATGGACCAGGCGCGCGCGGAACACAAGCTGAACGAGGCCTTCGAGTTCTTCACTCGCCTCGGCCTCCCCTATTTCTGCTTCCACGATACAGACGTCATGGCCGAGGCACATACCATTCGCGAGCATGTCGACAACCTCGCGCGGATCGGCGACTCGATCGCAGCCAAGATGGCCACGACCGGTGTCAAGTTGCTTTGGGGCACGGCGAACCTGTTCAGCCATCCCCGTTACATGGCGGGCGCCGCATCGAATCCGGATCCGGATGTCTTCCGCTTTGCGGCAACCCAGGTGCGCCACTGCATCGAGTTGACGAAACGGCTCGGCGGGCAGAACTATGTCTTGTGGGGTGGACGGGAGGGTTACGATTCGCTCCTCAACACCGATCTCAAGCAGGAGAAAGCGCAGCTTGGGCGTTTCCTTCGGATGGTGGTCGAGCACAAACACAAGATCGGCTTTAGCGGCACGATCCTGATCGAACCCAAACCGCACGAGCCCACCAAGCACCAGTACGATCACGACGTGGAAACCGTCTATGCATTCCTGCTCGCCAACGGCATCGAGAAGGAAGTGAAGCTCAACATCGAAGCGAACCATGCCACGCTGGCCGGGCATAGCTTCGAACACGAGATCGCCACCGCGGTCGCGCTGGGCATCTTGGGCTCGATAGACATGAATCGCGGCGATCCGCAAAACGGATGGGACACGGACCAATTCCCCAACGACGTTCGCGAGATCACTATGGCGGTCTACCACATTCTGCTAGGCGGCGGATTCACGACTGGCGGCAACAACTTCGATGCCAAACTGCGCCGCCAGAGCATCGATCCGGCGGATCTGTTCTACGGGCATATCGGAGCGGTGGACACGGTCGCTCGCGGCCTGCTCAACGCGGCGGCGATGATCGAGCGTGGCGAGCTCGCGGATATTGTCAAACAGCGCTATGCCGGATGGCAGACCGATCGCGGCCGTGCCATTCTCGACGGCAAGATGACGTTGGAAGCGGTTTCCGACGGCGCGGTCGCCGAGCGAATCGCTCCGCAGCCACGGTCCGGACGTCAGGAACTGATCGAGAACATCACAGCCAGATATATCTGAGATGCAAGTGCCCCGGCCATGACGCTTCGCAGCGCTGGAGCGCGAGACGTAATGTCACCCGAGATTCGGGGCTTCTCACGATCTTGAACAACTCACCGAGCCGCTTCTCCAAGGTGGATTGCGGTCGCCCGTTCACTATGTGTCGAATCTGCTTAGACTTCAATGTGTTCTCATCTTGAAGGCCTCGGCCGCTCCTGGACCGTCCCCGAGTAGCTTCGAGCTTTTCATCGGAGCCGCCCGCAGGACTGCTTGAGTCCTCATCTGTCCGCTTCTGATTTTTCCAGCTTCAGGAGCCGGAGCGGTTCGTTGGGATCGTAATCGAATCCGGGTGGAGTCGGCGACGGTGCCGGCTTGCGTTGTTTGAGCACCGCGATTCTCCCGGCAGCGTCGGTTGACGGCGTTGGCTGCGACAGCGTCTTGCTGGTAATCGACTGCGGGGATGCGATTGCACTGGAAACGTCAGACCTGCGGCTTGCTCGCTTCGCAAGTCTTGCCTTTCGGGCGCGAAGTCTCATGAAATGGCGTATGTTCCAAGCGCGAGCGTGGCTGCTTGGCCGGCAGCGGGGCGTCTTCGTCAAGCCGGTCAGCACAACGTTGCCCGAGCTCGGCGAGCGCTACATCGAGTACGCCAAGTTGCACAAGCGGTCATGGAAGCGCGACGTGCAGATGCTAGGCCACCTGCAGGAGTTTTTCGGCCCCTCGAAACTGCGGGACATCACCGCACAGCGGGTCGAGGAATACCAACGGCAGCGGGTCAGGAAAGTAGCCCCGGCGACATCGAACCGGGAAATGGCCCTGCTCAAGCACATGTTCAACATGGCGGAGCGGTGGGGACATCACCAGGGCGCGAATCCGGTGCGGCTGGTAAGGTTCCTGCCGGAGAACAATCTCCGCTTCGATACGCTGAGCCAGGAACAGGAGCAGAGGCTGCTGCTGGCCTCGCCGCCTTATCTGCGCGACATGATCCAGTTCGCAATCAATACCGGACTCAGAACAAGTGATATCTTCAACCTGGAATGGACGGAGGTGGACATCGAGCAGAAACGCCTGAAGAAGATCGTGAAGAAGAACGAGAAGCCCTTGAGCCTGCCACTCAACGACGCGGCGTTTGGGATCATTGAAGCACGTCAGGGGACTCGGCATGGTCCCTACGTCTTCTACAGTCCGATGACCGGCGACAAGTTCAAGGATGTGAAGGGTGCCCTAGCCGCAGCCGTAAGACGGGCAGGACTTGGGAAGGTCACATGGCACATGTTCCGCCATACGTTCGCCTCAAGGCTTACGCGCGACGGTGTGGACATCGTAACCGTCAAGGAGCTGCTGGGGCATTCGAATATCAGCACGACCATGCGTTACGCTCATTCCAACGATGACGCGAAGCGCCGGGCAGTTCAGCGACTAGGCAACAGTGACAAAGTAGTGGCAATCGTCCCACGCAAGGCGAAATCGCAGTATAATGTAGTGACATCGACCCTAACGCGCTGAAATCAGGTGCGATAGACACGGAGAGGTGGCTGAGTGGTCGAAAGCAGCGGTTTGCTAAACCGTCGTAGGGTCATAAGCTCTACCGGGGGTTCGAATCCCCCCCTCTCCGCCAGTTCACAGCTTTCCTCTTCAATCCTCCGAGCCCGGGTAATTTAGGCTGCGCTGGCGACGGCACAGCAGAATCAGGCTGTTGGCAGGTCGGGGACCCGCCCCACTTGGTCAGTAGCCTTGCTCTTGCAGCTTGTCTACAGTCAACCCGGTCTTGAGGTCGAGTTTGCGGAGCAGCTTTTCGACGTGCTTGGCGAGGATGTCGCATTCGATGTTGACGCGTGCGCCGGGACGGTAGGTGCCCAGGGTAGTGTTGCGGTAAGTGTGAGGGATGATGGTGACGCTGAGCGCGTCGCCCTCGATCGCGGCGATGGTGAGGCTGATGCCGTCGATGGCGATGGAGCCTTTGTAGACCAGAAACGGATCAAGTTCGGCGGGCACGCGGATGCGCAGCCACCAGTTGTCGTCTCCCAAGGCTTCGAGCGAGAGGAATTCGCCGGTCGAATCCACGTGGCCCTGCACGATGTGCCCGTCCAGGCGGCCGGCGGGAGACAAGGGGCGTTCGAGATTGACGCGCGAGCCGGCGCGCAGATCGCCCAGGTTGCTGCGCCGCAGGGTTTCGGGCGCGAGATCGGCCGAAAAGGAATCGGGCCGGCGGTCCACGGTGGTGAGGCATACGCCGTTGACGGCGATGCTGCCGCCGATGGTCATATCCGGCAGCACGGCCGCGCAGCGCACCTTCAGACGCGCGCCGGCCGGCCGCGTTTCCAGGGCTTCCACGGTGCCCAGCTCTTCAATGATCCCGGTGAACATATCCTTCGATGGCGAACTCGTCGGGCGGGATTGGATGAATCGTAACGTTGTGGACGCGGATGGCGTCCACCCGCCGCCGCCGGCCGATGCCGCCGGCGAGGGGAAGCGCCTCCAGGCCGCCCAGAATCTTCGGGCCGTAGTAAAACATGATGCGATCGACGACTCCGGTTTCGAGCGCCGTCCAATTCAACTTGCTGCCGGCTTCGATCATCAGCGACAAATACCGCCGCCGGCCCAACCAGTCGATGGCGCCCGCAAGATCGGCGCGCCCGCCGGGCCCGTTGAGCACCAGCACCTCGACGCCGGCGGCTTCCAGCGTCTTGCGGCGTTCGGGGGAAGCGGCGGAAGTAGTGACCGCGACCACGTCGCCGGCCGCGCTGCGCACCATTTTCGAATCGGGCGGCAGGCGAAGCTGCGAATCCATCACCAGGCGCAGCAGCGGGCGGCTGCGCGCGAGGCAGGTGCGGTCGGTGAGGAGGCAATCGTCGGCCAGGACCGTGCCGATCCCGGTGAGAATGGCATCGTGATCGTGACGCAGTTCCTGCACGTGGGCGCGGGCGCGCTCGCTGGTGATCCAGCCGCGGTTGTCATCCGGCGCCGAGATCTTGCCGTCGAGCGTGATGGCGGTTTTGAGCGTCGCCAGCGGCCGGCCAGTGTGCATGAAGTGGAGGAACGGCTCGTTCAGCTTGGCGGCCTCGAGAGCGAACTCGGTCGCCATCACCACTTCCACCCCGGCGGCCCGCAAGCGGCGAAAGCCCTCGCCGCCCACCAGCGGATTCGGATCGGCCATGGGCGCCACCACGGTGGCGACGCCGGCGGCGATGATGGCGTCGGCGCAGGGCGGCGTGCGGCCCTGGTGGGCGCACGGCTCCAGGTTGAGATACAAGGTGGCGCCGCGCGCTTTCTCGCCTGCGTGCGCCAGGGCGATGACTTCGGCGTGCTGCAACCCGGCGTAAGTGTGAAAGCCGCGTCCCACCGCTTCGCCGTCGCGCTCCAGCACGGCGCCGACCATCGGATTGGGGCTGGCCAATCCGCGGCCTTGCCGCGCCAGGTCGAAAGCTTCGCGCATGAATGCGGGGTTCATATTTCGAATAGCGACGCGATAAACTTCTCGGCGTCGAACGGCAGCAGGTCGTCTACTTTTTCGCCCACGCCGACGTAGCGGATGGGCAGATCGAGCTCGCGCGCGATAGCCACCACGATGCCTCCCTTGGCGGTGCCATCCAGCTTGGCCAGAACGATGCCCGTGACGCCGGAAGTTTCGGTGAACTTGCGCGCCTGCTCCAGACCATTTTGCCCGGTGGTCGCATCGAGCACCAGCAGCACCTCGTGTGGCGCCTCGGGGATCACTTTCTTCGCCGTGCGGGCCATCTTCTGCAATTCGGCCATCAGGTTTTCCTTGGTTTGCAGGCGGCCGGCGGTGTCCACGATCACGTAATCCACCTTGCGCGCGCGGGCCGCGCTGACGGCGTCGAATAGCACCGCGCTGGGGTCGCTACCCGGGCTCTGCCGCACCACCGGCGAGCCGGTGCGCTCACCCCAGATTTCGAGTTGCTCGATGGCCGCCGCGCGAAACGTGTCGGCGGCGCATAGTATGACACTGCGCTGTTCGCTCTTGAATCGGGCCGCCAGCTTGCCGATGGTGGTGGTCTTACCCGAACCGTTGACGCCGACCACCAGGATGACGGCGGGCGGCTCGGCGACATGGGCGGGGGCGCGTTCGGACGCCTGAAGAATCTCCAGGAGATGCTCGCGGATGAGGCCCTTCAGCTCGGCGGCATCGTTCAATTGGTGGCGCTCGACGCGCTGGCGGATCCGTTCCAGGATTTCCTCGGTGGTGCGCACGCCCATGTCGGAAGCGATCAGCGTGGACTCGAGTTCGTCCAGCAGATCGGCATTGATTTCCTTTTTTCCCTGGAGCGCGTCCTCGAGTGCGGAAACCAGGCCGGCGCGGGTTTTCTGTACGCCGCTCTTGAGCTTTTCGAGCAGCGACGGTTCCTGCTCGACGGTGCCGAATAAGGTCTGGATCATTTTTCATTCATTCTAGCAGCCGGGCTAAACTCGGCACGGCGGCGGCGGAAGAATCCGAATCGACGAGGGGACGGACGGAGCGCGGAAAGAGGGCACACACGCGGCTTCGGCGCGCGACGATTTGGGCGGAACAACCAGCGCCATGACTGCGTACTGCCGTTATGGGTCTGATGTTATTCATGTTGCTTCGCCTCCCAATTGAAGGATCGGCGATAATTCCGTACGGAGATTTTCAAAATTGACATTCCGGTGAATATCTGTCACCGGCGGGTAGAATAAGCGTGTACCAGGTTCTAGATTACGAAAACATCCTCGGGCCATTGGAGGCTGAACCATGAGAACAGGCTTGCTGGTTGTCATCACCATTCTGGCTGCGCCGCTCGCCAACCAAGTCCTGCCAGGAACCGGCGGACACACCTTCGCCGCTCGCGCGCAGAGCGTCGAGGGCCGTATCGAGGACAGGCACAAGTTCGAGAACCCGCGCGTCAACGGGCAGGTCGTGGACCGCTGCCTGAATTCGACTTCCAACTGCGAACAACCGGCTGCGGACAACTTCTGCCGGCTGAACGGCTACGCCGGCGCCGTCTATTTCCGGCTTGAATATACGCGTCCTACGCTGGTGGTGGCTGACAACAAGGTGTGCAACGACAAAACGTGCCAGGGTTTCACCGCCATCACCTGCGCCAACGAGCGCCATTTTGACGAGCCCCAGATTAACGGGCGGGCGGTGGACCGCTGCCTGAATTGGGGCCAGAACTGCGAGCAACCGGCTGCCGACAACTTCTGCCGGCTGAACGGCTACGCCCGCGCCGCCAGTTTCCGGTTTGCGGATATGCGCCCCACCGTGGTGGCGGGCGACGACAAGGTGTGCGACGAAGGCTATTGCCAGGGCTTCACGACCATTACCTGCGAGGGCCGCGGCGAACACGCCGACCGGGGCGGGCGCAGTTTCGTCAACCCGCGTATTAACGGGAAGCTGGTAGACCGCTGCCTGAATTGGGGCGAGAATTGCGAGCAACCCGCTGCGGACAACTTCTGCCGGCAGAAGGGCTTCTCCGCCGCCGCCGCCTTCGAGTTTGCGAACGTGCGTCCCACCCTGGTGGTGGGTGACAACAAGGTATGCAACGAAAACATGTGCCAGGGTTTCACAACCATCACCTGCCGGTAGGTAGGGCACGCTTTAGCTTGCCAACGCCCGCTTGCGGGCGCTCACAACCATCACCTGCCGCTCGTGGCGCGGGCCGTCAGGCCTGCAGAGCCGAGAGTCATCTCGGCTTTTCTTCCCGTCGACGGTTTACCCGGTTATTTCCTGACGCGGCTCAGCGGGACGCCGCTGGCGCCGGGTCGCCGTAAAACGTTCCCCGCCCGTGCGATCCGACGTAGACCCTGCCGAACTGCTTGGGGTCGCCCGTAATCTGCAACAGCAAACCCCATTGATGATGGTCGTCGTTGATCCGCACCCAGCTCTTGGCGGCGTTGGTGGAACGGAAAATGCCACGCTGTCCATCCACCACCCCGACGAGATACAGGGCCGAGTAAGTAGCGCCGGGCGCGGCTTTGCCGAAGCCGAAAGCGTGAATCTGGCCGACGTGGCCTAAACGGGAGAACGTCACGCCGCCATCGGTAGAGTGGTACAGACCGTTGAATGCAGCCAGCCACAGGTCGCCTTCCTTGCCCGGCGTGGCGTAGATGCGGTCCTGGCCGCCGCGGTTGTCGCCGCGGTCGCCGCCGCGGGTGGGAAGACCATCGGGCAGGGTGAGGGGTTGCGCGGTAAAATTCGCCGCGCCGTCGGTGCTGACGAAGAGCTGTCCATCGAACAGGGCGAGGCCGTAGAATTTGCGCGGATTGACGGGGTCGGCAATCACGCGCGTGTTCTCGGGGATGCCCTCCGACTTGGTCCATCGCCCACCGATGTCGCGCGTGAAATACACGGCGCCGCGCTCCGGTGTCCACACCCAGATTTCGCCGTCGGTGGAAACCGCGATGCTCCCCATGCTGGCATTGGGCGGCGCCGCCGGAGTGGGCTGCCACGTGCTGCCCCCATCCATTGAGTAACCGATGCTGCCGCCGCCGCTATTGCCGGCGGCTCTGCCGACGCGGACGATCGTGTCCGGACTGTTTTCGGCGCCGGCCACGCCGGTGGTGTTGCCGAACCGCGGAGGGGCAGAACTGCCTTCGGGCGCGGGCTTATCGAGGTCCCTATGCACGAAGCCGCCGTAATCGCCGATGGCGGTGAGCAGATGCGCGCCTTTGGACGGGCTGAACAGCTCCAGCGCCACCGTCTCTTCGATGCCGGTGCTCATGACGCTCCATTTGGTCGGCTTGCCGGAATCCATCGCGGTGAGGTTGAAGGTCTCGTAGCCGCCGTAGCCGGTGGTGAAAATTGCATGATCGGAATTGGCCGGATCGATTTCTACGTCGAACAGCCAGTGAATCGGCGTTTTGGCTACGTAGGGCGCCAGCGAAAAATCGTAAGTGCCGCCCGAGGCGAACACACCTTTCCAGGTTTTGCCTCCATCGAGGCTGCGGAAAATCTCTTCGCTGCCCGGACGGTAATATGTGCTGGCGATCAGGGTCCTCGGATGATGCGCGTCCACCGAAACACCGCCATATCCGAATGCTCTGTTGTTCGCAGCGTCGGGCCGGTCCGGCGTGATATCCGTCCACGAGCCGCTGGCGGTGTCGAGCTTCCAGATGCCACCATCGGTCGGCCGGTATGGGTTCGGGCCGGTGACATAAGAGATGTAGAGGATGCCATCGGAAGCCAACGCGGCGCGCGCGGGCCGATATTGAACCGGCGCACCCGGCACTGGCTGCCAACTCTTGCCGGCATCCTTCGAGCGAAACAGGTTGTCGCGTCCCGTCAGGGAGACACCGGCGTAAATGGTGGAGCTTGCCTTGCCTTTCGCACCGCTGCGCGGATCGAACACCACGAATACGATGCCGCTTCCCTGCCCCTGCTGGCTGCCGGCGGCGGGTGGCGCTTCGGCGACATCGGGAAAGCTTGCGACCTTGTTCCAGGTCACCGCGCGATCGACGCTCTTCCAGAGGCCGTCGTGGCGCGTGCCCAAATAGAGGATGGTGCCGTCATTCGGATCGACGGCCAGCCGTTCCCCGTGGCCGCGGCCGTTTTCATTGCCGCCAAACTTGAAGGGCACGTTGGTGTGCTGAAAGGTCTTGCCGCGGTCGCCGGAACGCAGTATGGCGCCATCCGGCGTGGTGGGATTGGTATAGGTGCCGCAGGCAAGATACACGCGATTGGGATCGGACGCGTCGACGGCGATGCTTTCGACGCCCATCCAGTTGAGGTTTTCGTACGGCACCCAGTCGAGCAGCGGTTCCCAGCGATGGGTGAGATCGTTCCAGCGGTAAGCGCCGCCGATATCGGTGCGGGCGTAGCGCACGCCCTTGGCGGCCGGGTGGAAGACGATGCCGTCCACGAACCCGCCGCCCACCATCTGCACGCTCTTCCAGGTGTAGGGGACGGATGCGGCGCGCTGGTTCGGCACGCCTTGTGCCGTGGCTGCGCCGCAGAGAGCGGCCAGCACCGCCGAAATCCGCAATAATCGAAGACTCATGAGAGGAGGCGCTCCTTTGTCGCGCCGGGCGAGGGCCATTCCTCGATCCGAAGGTTCAAGGTAGCACGTGTGGTGGGGCAGGCTTTCGCTTGCCGGTTTTGCGGTGAGGCATACGAATGCGCGAATCGTACTACACTGAAAATTGCCTGCAAGCCGCCACGGCTTTAAACCGCCATGCACATCCCGGATGGATATCTGAGCCCGGCCACCTGTGCGGTCCTTTACACCGGCGCTGCGCCGTTCTGGTACGTCGCGCTGCGGCGCGTGCGGAAGGCGCTGCACACACGGCTGGTGCCGCTGATCTCGCTGTTCGCGGCGTTTTCCTTCGTGATCATGATGTTCAACCTGCCGCTCCCCGGCGGGACCACCGGCCACGCGGTGGGGATCGGGCTGGCGGCGGTGGTTTTGGGACCGTGGGCGGCCATGCTGGCGGTATCCATCGCGATCGTGATTCAAGCCCTGTTTTTTGGCGATGGCGGCATCACCGCAATCGGCGCCAACTGTTTCAACATGGCGATTGCGGGCGCGCTGGTGGCGTACGCAGTGTACCGCATTTTGGCGGGGCGAGCGGCCATCGGTTCGGCGCGCCGGGTGATGGCGGCTGGCCTGGCGGGCTATGTGGCGATCAACGTTTCGGCGCTGCTGGCGGCGATTGAGTTCGGCATTCAGCCGCTGCTATACAGAGATGCTACGGGCGCGCCGCTCTATTGTCCGTACCCGCTCAGCGTCGCCATTCCGGCCATGATGCTGGGCCACCTGACGATTGCCGGCTTCGCCGAACTGACGGTCTCGGCGGGAGTAGTGGCGTTCTTGCAACGATCCGATCCATCGTTGTTGAAGACCACCGCGGGCCGCGGCGCAGCTCTCGCCGAGCCGGCCGCCGGCAGGGCAATGCGGCCGCTTTGGGCAGGCCTGGGCGCGCTGCTGCTACTGACCCCGCTGGGAATTCTGGCGACCGGATCGGCGTGGGGCGAATGGATGGCGCGGGATTTTTCGAACCCGGCGGTGCAGCACGAAATCGCCGCAACGTCGTTCCAGCAGGCCGCCCCGCTGCGCGCGCCGGAAGGGCTGGCGCGATTGTCGCAAATATGGACCGCGCCGTTCGCCCGCTACGCGCCGCCGTACATCCGCAGCGCGGCGTTTGGCTACCTGCTATCGGCCATGTTTGGCGCCGGCCTGATTGTGCTGGCCTGCCTGACGGTGGGGCGGCTGTTCGGCCGCAAAGAACCGGCTACATGAAGCTCCTCGATGGGCATGGCGGATTCCTCGAACGCACCATCGAGGGAATGCACGCGGGCCTCGAACGGGCGGTGGCCGCCGAGCATTCCGCCGCCGGCGGAGGCTTGCTGCAGCGGCTGGACGCCCGGGTGAAAGTGGTGGGATTGCTTTCGCTGATTCTGGCCGCGGCGCTGGCAACCCGGCTGTGGGTGATCGCGGCTGTCTTCGCGTTGGCGGTGGTGCTGGCCGTGCTTTCGCGCGTTCCCCTGCGCGTGCTGGCGGCCAGGGCATGGATCGGAGCGCTGGCGTTTACCGGCGCCATCGCCGTGCCGGCTTTGTTCCTCACTCCTGGCGTTGCGCTATACCGCCTGCCCGGCCTCCATTGGACGGTGACCGCGCAAGGATTGACTACCGCCAGCTATCTGCTGCTGCGCGTGATAACGGCGGCGACACTAGCGCTGTTGCTCGAGTTCACCACGCCCTGGGTGCAAGTGCTGAAGGCGCTGCGGGTGTTTCGAATCCCGGTGGTGTTTGTGGCGATCCTCGGCATGGCGTCGCGCTACATTCTGCTGCTGCTGGAGACGGCGCATGAGATGTTCGAATCGCGCAAGAGCCGCAGCGTGGGCGCGCTCGAGGGGGCCGAACGCCGGCGCATGGCGGTCGGGAGCGCGGGCGTGCTGCTCAGCCGAACGTTTCAATTGAGCGGCGATGTCTACCTGGCCATGCAGGCGCGCGGATTCCGCGGCGAAGTTCACCTGCTGGACGATTTTGCGATGAAGCGCCTCGACTGGCTGGCTCTGGCGGGCTTTGCGGCGCTGGCCGCGGCGGCCGTGTGGGCGGGCCGATGATGCTGTTCGAAACCACGCACCTGACCTACCGCTATGACCGGCTGACGGCGGTCGAGGATTTGAGTATCTCGATTCGAGAGGGCAGCCGCGTTGCGCTGGTGGGCGCCAACGGAAGCGGCAAATCCACCCTGCTGCGGATTCTGGACGGCCTGTATTTCGGGCAGGAGGGCGCGGTCCGCTTCCGCGGAGAAGAACTGACGGAAGAGCGCTTCGCCGACGACGCGTTTGCGTTTTCGTTCCGGCGGCAAGTGGGGCTGGTGTTTCAGAATGCGGATGTGCAATTGTTCAATCCCACCGTGTTCGACGAGGTGGCATTCGGCCCGCTGCAACTTCGCTGGCCCAAGTCGGAGGTGCGGGAGCGGGTGCACGAGGCGCTCGAGCGCTTCGGCATCGCGCACTTGAAAGATCGCGTGCCCCACCGTCTGTCAGGCGGCGAGCAGAAGCGGGTGGCGCTGGCGAGCGTGCTGGTGCTGGACCCGGCCGTGCTTCTGCTGGACGAGCCGACCGCGGCGCTCGATCCGCGCAGCCAGAGCCAGATGATCGATCTGCTGGTGGAATGGGGCGGCGGCGCAAAGTCGGTGATCACGGCCACGCACAATCTGGCGGACCTGGAGGACATTGCGGACCGCTGCCTGGTGCTCGATGGCGGCCGGGTTGTGGCGGAGGGCGCGCCGGCGGAGATTCTGCGGGATCGCGAGTTGCTGGAACGCACCAACCTGGTTCATGCGCACCGCCACAGGCACCGGTCGGGAGAGGCGCATTCGCACCCGCACATTCATTCGGGCGATGTAGAGCGCGGCGATTAGCACTCACTTCTCGTGGCGCAGGCTGTCTGAGCCTGCTGAGCCGAGAGTCGTCTCGGCTTTTCGTAGCCACTGGAAGTGAAGCCGGCTCAGCTTGTGGGCGGAGCACTCGCAGGTGGATCGGCGGACGGGAACTGGTAATCTTCGATGCGGCAACCTATGCCATGGAGGCCTTGGCTGTCGGGCTCATCGACGCGCACGACGCGAACTCTGCACTTGACCGGCAGCATCCCTCCCGACGCCTGGGGACGATGCGCCGGAACCTGGAGAGTACAGTCGACGAGTTCGCCTGGGGCAAACACAGTTTTCGAACGGCAGTAGAATCCATCGCTACTTAAGTCCTGGGTCTCAGTCGTCAAGAAATCCGAATCGTCCCGCCGATGGAATTGAACGGGCCAGTGCACGCGAGCCCGGTAGCGCCGGCGGCGATCCCGCATGGTGAGAGGTGCCAAAAGCTGGTCGAGGTGGTCAGAGGACATAGATCAGCCCCGCCCGTAAAGCACTTTCAGTGCCATTGAAGATTGCTGGCGCGTGGCTCTTAAATGCAGCCTCTTCAGCGGGTTGCATAAAGCGCAATACTGGTTGATTTGCCTGACGTGGAAACCTTTATGGTCGCGAATCCAAATTTCGGGTACACGCATCTGTGGTATGTCAGATCCCTTGAGTGATTAAAGTCTCAGAGTTCGTCATTTGCCCGTTGCTCGGCCACAGAGCGGCCGCCAGGGGCCTCGGGTTTGTCCGAGGGAATGTTATCGAAACCCAAAACTTTGGCCTATGCAAGTACTATTCGAAGCGTTGCGGCCTACTAGTACCAAGAACCGTAACCTTAACCTAACAGTTGACTTCCGCCAATATCAGGTTATTATAATTAAGTTCCCAGATGTTAGTATCGTGAGAAACCGGGAAGATGTCCCGAAATCTTGCGACAGCGAAATCGCGAAGCTGGGCTTTCGCGAGAAACCACCCTGTGAGTGATATGTTGTGGACTCGGTTGTCACCAGTAAGTGTGGTCAAAGCACACCAAGTCTGAGTACTCCGACGCACTTTTGGAGGATGGGTTTGGTTGAATTGCGGGGGGAGCCCTGAGGGGGGCTCGTTACCCGGGAGCCTTAAAGAGGGGGGCTCTATGGACATCGTGTTGATTTCGGAGGATCGGGAGCTGTATCGGGTCTGCCTGGAGATTCTCGACGAGATTCTACACCAGCCCTGGACGCTTTCGGCGGCTAGCCCGGACGACGCAATCTCCCAAGCCGACCTGTGCATTTGGGATTACCAGGCTGACGTCCCGTTGCCCAATTACGGCGACAGGGTTTCCTCCAAGCATCTCTATCTGGTCAGCCGGAAGGACCTGCCGGAATTCCGCCGGCAAATGGCAGTCGCGGAAGCCCACATCCTGCTCAAGCCGGTTACCCCGGTGACCCTTGCCGCCTTTCTCGGTTTTGCCGTCTCGTCACGCGGGAACGACCCCCTGCGGGAAGATCGCGACGAGATTCTTCAATGCCTGGTGCAGACGAATCTGACGCTGCAGGAATATGACCAGGACCGCACCAATTTTCTGGCGCGGGCGGTACATGACTTTCGGGCCCCGCTGACGGCCTTGAGCGGCTACTGCGGCCTGATGCTGGACGAGTCGTTTGGGCCCATCAACGAGACGCAACAGGAAGTCCTGGGGCGCATGCGGCATAGTGCCCAGCGTCTTTCGCGGATGGCCTCCGCGATGTTCCAGTTGAGTATTGCGCGCCACGTGAAGAAGCGGCCCGATTTCGAGCGGGGCGACTTGCGCGAGTGCCTGGATCAGGCTTTGCACGAGATTGCGCCCTTCGCCGACGAAAGACGGATTACGGTTACGCCGGAACTGGAAGCTGGCGATGACGGTCTGTTCTTCGAGCCGGGGCAGATGGAGCAGGTGCTGGTCAATATTCTCGACAACGCCTGCAAGTTCACGCCAAAAGCGGGCGTGATCGAAATTCGCGGCTATCCGTTCTTTTGGGAACGCCGTTCGGGCCAAGCGGGAATGCCGCCTGGGGCGGAGCGGCGGCGTAGCGCCAACCAGGAGCCGAACAGCTACCGGATCGACATCACGGACTCCGGCGCAGCGATACCGAAGGAGCATTTGGAGAGTATTTTTGAGGAGTACGCTTCGTACTCGGGCGGGCGTGACCGCTCTGGCGGCGGCCTGGGTCTGGCGATCTGCCGCTTGATCGTCACGCAACACGAGGGACGCGTTTGGGCCGAAAATACCGAACTGGGCCCCAGGTTTTCAATTGTTCTTCCGCTCGACCGATCTCAGTTACCGGTGGGGGACGCGGAAGAGGATGTGGCGTTCGAAAAACTACGGAGGTTAAACGTTCATGCTGCTGTCTGACCAGAAGTGCACAATTCTGGTAGGGGAAGATGAGCCGGAGGTTTTGAGCTATCTCGAAACCGCTCTGAAGTGTATGGGTTATGCCGTGGAATCGGCTCGAGACGGGGACGAGGTGCTGGCTTGCCTAAGATCGGGCGGGTCCGAAATCACGGCCGTGCTGCTCGACATCGTGATGCTGAATCGGGACGGCCTGGACACCTTGCGGGAGATTCGAAGCCTGGATCGCCAGTTGCCGGTGATCATGCTGTCCGGTGCATCGTCTACTCTGAACGTGGTCACCGCGATGAAGCGAGGGGCGACGGATTTTCTCGCGAAGCCCGTGGCGCATGAGGACTTGCGTGAGGTGATCCGGCGGGCGATCGAGGCCAAAGGCACGATTCATGCGGCGCCCCAGCGCAATCCGAAGCCTTTCCCCGATGTTTTGCTGGGGACGAATCCTCGGATGAAAGACCTCCAGGTTGTGGTGGGACAGATAGGCTGGTCGGAGGTCCCGGTGCTGATTCAGGGCGAAACCGGCAGCGGAAAAGAGGTGCTCGCACGAGCCTTGCATGCGCAGTCTCCTCGCGCGAACAAGCCCTTCCTGAAGCTCAACTGCGCGGCGCTGCCGTCGGAACTGGTCGAGAGCGAGTTGTTTGGCTACGAGCGCGGCGCGTTCACCGGCGCTTTCCAAAGGAAGCCGGGCAAGTTCGAGGTAGCCGAAGGCGGCACGATTCTGCTCGATGAAATCGGAGACATGGACGTGCGGCTCCAGGCCAAGCTATTGCAGGTCCTGCAAGACCACGAGTTTCAACGAATCGGCGGCAAGGAAACCATCAAGGTGGACGTGCGCATCATGGCGGCGACGCACCGCGATCTGGAAAAGGCCATTATCGAGGGAACCTTCCGCGAGGACCTCTATTACCGCCTGAATGTGATCAACCTGAAGGTTCCGCCGCTGCGCGACCGCAAGGAAGATATCGTGCCGCTGGCTGAGTTTCTGATCAAGAAACACACGGCAGGAGGGCTGCCGGCGCCGCCCATCCCGCTCGGTCTGAAACATGCCATGATGACGTATCACTGGCCAGGGAACGTGCGTGAGTTGGAGAACTATGTTCGGAAGTTCCTCATCCTCGGCGATCCCGAGTCGCTCGCGAGCGAACTCCATGCTAAGGCGATCAAGCCAATGCGGCCGATGCCGATTGCCGAGGGCCATTCCCAGCCGGCCGAACAGACCGAGAGTTCTCCGATTTTGGAACAGGTGACGCAAGCCAGGAAACAAGCCGAAACGGACGCCATCCTGGCGGCTCTCAATTCCACTCGCTGGAACCGGAAACAAGCCGCGGCGCTGCTGAAAATCGACTACAAGGCTCTGCTATACAAGATGAAGAAGCTGGGTGTCGAGGACCGTCCCGATCTCATCCCCGCGGATGCCACGGCGGCGCCGAAGCAAATGTCTGCCGGTGGGTACTGAGGGCTGGCTGTACCGACTCCTCCGTTGAGAATATTCCCTGCGCAGCAGGGTCGAGCAGGACTTCAGCGACGGCAATTGCCGTCCGGGCCGCTGAAGCAGAATCACCTCGTCCGCAGTCGGCCGTTGATCGAGCGCTTGCTGGATCGCGATGCCACGCGTGGGGAACCTGCGACGCTATCTCGGCGCTCACCACAAGCCGCGCCGGAATTCCTGTTTGTTCCCGATCTACGCTATTTCCGCGCTGTCCGCCCACTTGACGGCTTCCGCGTAGCAGCCGGTGAGGGTTTGCGGCTTCAGGTCGAGGGCCGGCGCGTCGGCGCCGAGTGTGTCCCAATCGCCACGCTCGTAGGCGAGCACCAGCTTCCACACCGGCGGCATCTTGTCACTTGGATGGGGGTGATCGAGAAGCGTGCGGGTAATCTGGCCGTGCAGGTTCAGGCCTTCCACCAGTTCCGCCAGGGGACGACCCAGCATCGCATCGAGGAGCGAGAACATGCCCACCAGGAAACAATCGTCGCGCAGTTGCGTTAACCCGGTTTCTTTGGCGAGCGACTCAAAGAAGCGCGCCCGCACCAGCGTGCTGATCGCCAGCTCGGTGGGGTGGTCCGACGCCAGGTTGGCCATGGTCAGCACCGACAGCCACTTGCGCGCGGCGTCCTCGCCGAGCGAAACCAGCGCGCGCTGGAGCGACTCCACCGGCGAGCGCAGGCCGAACCACGCCGAGTTGACGAAGCGCAGCAGCTTGTAGGAAAGTCCGGGCTCGCGTTTGAGCAAGTCCGCCAATTTGCGAAAATCCATTTCCGGCTGGTGAAGTTCGTGGAGAATTCTCAAAAACTGCAGCTTGAACCCGGGAATCTGGCGGGTGGAAGAAATCACCGGGCGGGCGAAGAAGAAACCCTGAAAGTACTCGTAGCCCATATCGCGCGCGCAGCGAAATTCCTCCTGAGTTTCCACCTTTTCCGCCAGGAGCCCGACCTTGCCCTTGAATCGCGTGGCGGCGTCCATCTGTTGCGCCACGCTGGTAGCCCGGAAATCCACTTTGAGGAAATCGGCGATGGAAGTCAAGGCTTCCACTTTTTCCGGAACCGTGAAGTCATCGAGCGCCAGCCGGTAGCCCCGGTCGCGCAGCACGCGGCAGGCCTCCAACAGATCCTCGTCGGCCTCCACGTTCTCCAGAATCTCCACCACGGTCTGCTGTGGCGGCAGGATGGATGCCGTGCCGTCCAGCAGCATCTTCTGCGGAAAATTGATGAAGGTGTTTTTGCGCCCTGTCAACTGATCGGTCTCCGCCGAGCCGAAAACCGCGCTGATGACCTGGGCCGTGGCGGCATTTTCTTCCGTCCCGTCGAATTCGTTCAGGCTACTCGAGCGAAACAGCATCTCGTAGCCAAACACGCGCATCTGCGCGTCAAAAATCGGTTGCCGCGCGACCAGCAGTTCCATCGACACCTCAGCCACTTACCTGAATCGTCCGAAATTCAGAAATCTTTAGCCTCGGGGCCGCTGCGCTAGGAAAGAATTGTGTGTGAACGTTCACAGATTGGGAACTATTTTTTCAAACAATTGGAAAAATGCGTCCTGAGTGCCCTCGTCTATCAAACTCGATAGCTCAGAATAGCGTTCCAATACATTCTGGCGCGCCACCAATGAGACTAAACCCGCACCACCAAGCGCGACGCCAAGAGCCTCCGTCTCCACCCGGTTTAGTACAACAACCCGCGCGAGATTCTTAACCACGCTCACTAATTCATCGTGGGTTAGTTCCATGCCACGATACTAGCACCTATCGTTATTCAAGCATGCTAATTACAATACTGTTATCCTCTTAGTAGCAATCCTAAGTTGTCGGTGATGTCTCCCTCAATTCGGCACCGGAAAGGCCTTACAATCCCGTATCGGCCCTGGCTTCCTCCCAACTGTGATATCTATCCGCGCGAACCGCGCCTGCGCCGGCTGCGCTCAGTCATGCAGGACGATATTCAGCAATGAGCTGTGAACTTCCAGGCCGCCGTTGTAGTGAACGAATCCTAGCTTGCGGAATCGGTTCATGAAGAAGCTAACCCTGGACCGCGTCGTGCCAATGATTTCGGCCAGCGTTTCCTGGCTGATCTTTGGAATGACTGTCTGGGGTGAACCTTCCTTCCCGAAGTTCGCCAGCAGGAGGAGCACCCGTGCCAGCCTCTTCTCACTGGAGTTAAACAATTGATCGACCAGATCTTCCTCAATCTTGATGTTGCGGGAGAGAAGATGCGCCATGAACAGTTCCGCGAACGACGGTTCTTCGTGAAGGAGACGGAGCACGACTGCCTTCTCTACCTTCATGACGGAACACTCCGACATCGCAACGGCGCTCGCCATACGTAACGGCTGTCCCGCCAGGCATCCTTCGCCAAAGAAATCGCCGCTTCTCAAAATAGCGACGACGGCTTCCTTTCCCTGCTTGGAAAGGACGGTGAGCTTGATCTCGCCCTTCTTGATATAGAAAATGGCGTTTGCAGTCTCGCCTTGGACAAAAACGCGCTCGTTGGCACGGTATTCGGCAACCGTCCTTCCGCGGTTGGCCTTGTTCAGAAAGACCTTCAAATCGAAAGGTGGCTTGGACTTTGTTTTCGGTTTCACACGTTGCCTCGTCAGGGCTGGAGTTCTTTCCCGGAATCCGCCGATCGTGGCCGCTTGCCCCATTCCCGTTTATCGCATTTTCTGTGGACCAAATCAAGCGGCACCGGAGCAACGGGCCTGATTCGGTTGAGCCTGCTACCACGCAACGCCCTTGACAAGCCGGTAGGATCTTTATCTGCCAAATCAGCCATATGAGCAATTTTGACCAGACGCCAGAATGTTGACTTGCTATCATAAGATGCCATACACGGATACCGTCGAACGGAACGGGCTGGAGCCGAAGGGTCAGTTCGTATACCGCAGCGCCGGCTGAAGGGAATCCGCGTGTCCGATCGCGCGTGGGCGTGCCATCTCTGTTTCTCATAGTTGGAATCGGAGGCACGCCGATGCATTGAGGTTATGACAGAAAAGCCCGCTGGATGGAACGTTGAGGGGATTAGCCTGCCTGTCGGTCTCCCGGACCTTCGGTCTTCGGGGGTTCACCAGTCCGTCATCCTGGTCGCCGACGATGAGGCGCTGGTCCGCAATCTGGTCACTTTGCTATTACAGCAAGACGGGCATTTGGTTCTTTCCGCCGCCAATGGTCACGAGGGGTTGGAACTATCGCGCCGTTACCCCGGATCGATAGAACTGGTAATTACGGACGCGCAAATGCCCCGCATGAACGGCACCGACCTGTGTGCTCATCTGCTCGAAGAGCGGCCCGGAATCAAGGTGTTGGTGATGTCGGGCGCAGACGTGAGCGAGATCGTCAGCCAAAATGCGAATTTGCCCTTCCTGCCAAAACCGTTCGACGGAAAGACTCTGCTAGCGAGAGTTCGCGCGATCCTGGCCGCTCCAGTTCAACCCCCTATGCATTTGGTTCCCTCCGACGGCAGACCGTAATCCCGATTGTGCCTCACCCCGCCCGAAATTGCACGATGCGGAGGCTTGGCCGCCAGCGGAATCCTTTACGATCAGCTCCCCGTGCTGAGTCCCGAGTGTCTTCTCCACGCTTCGAAATGAGTTACCGTCTTCCTTTGGAATGGGAGTTCCTCACACGCTGAAGCTCGGTGTGCTCGCCGCCGCTCGTTTTTGCCGCTCCGGAGAAACCACGCACAGGATTCGAATCGAAACACCGAAGCTCCCATAGGAGGTTGCGCGTATGATTCTGGAGACGGAACGGCTTATCCTCGACACCTGGCAGAGCACCGACTGGACCGCGTTCCGCCCGATCGCGACTGACGTCGAAGTAATGCGCTATATCACCGGCGGCGTGCCTTGGAGCGATGAACAGATCCGGTCATTCGTTGACCGCCAGATAGAGCTGTACCGCACGCAAGGCTTCTGCCGGTGGAAGCTGCTCGAAAAGCCGGATCGGAACCTGATCGGCTTCTGTGGCGTGGGCTTCTGGCACGACACAAAGGAACCCGAGATCGGGTGGTGGCTGGCACGGCCGTGTTGGGGCCGTGGCCTGGCAACCGAAGCCGCCGTGCCGGCGCTGCGCGACGCCTTCGAACGGGTGCGATTGAGCCGAATCGTTTCGATTGCGATGCCAGAAAACATAGCTTCGACGCGGATTATGCAAAAGCTCGGACTGGAATTCGATTCCGAATTTGAAAACGAAGGCGTCCGTCTGGTGAAGTATGCGATCGATCGGGCGGCGCAGTACGCAGGGTCTGTCGGGAATTAGCGCGCTGAGGAATCGGTAGCACAGGCCAGGTAGGACAGACGATCGGTTTTTGTCGTCTGTCAACCGGCGCGTCCCTGCCGAGGCGCGACAGACGACCAAAACCGATCGTCTGTCCTACCTCTGACCGGAACCACCCGGCTCAAGCCAAATTCCACCGCACCAAGAGTTCGGCGTCTCGACACGGCACGCACTCGCGCGTGCGCCACGTTACTTCGTGGCCCCGCAAAAAGGATCCGCGCCGAGCGTGCCCTCAAGCTCGCTGAGGTATTCCGGCGCACTCACCCGGGCGAGTTGCGCGCCTGAATCGGCCAGCCGCGATTCGATATCGAAGCCTTCGAACCCGGCGCCACTATCCCGAAATGCCTCGATCGCGCGCAGGTGGCGCGTCCATAGCGCGACGTCGCGCGTCTGTTTGGCGCGCAACCGCTCGCAATACCAATCGCTCGCCATCAGATATTCCCGCGTGAACATGCGGCGTACCTCGGTATCCTCGACGCCCTTCCCTTGCGAGGACCCCTCGGCCATGATTTCGAGCAGCGCGCGAAGCGGAGGGCAGGCCGCCTCCACGCTGCCATCCTCGAAGTACTGCCGGGCTACCCGCGTCTGGGCTTCCACAATGGCGTCCACACCCGCCGCGAATTGGACGATGTCCTGCTTCTCCGGACGCAACATCTCCTCCGTGAATACGGCGTCCGGCGTTTCGAAAAGCCGCCCCAGAAACCGGTCGACGAAAAGCGGCGTAATCCGGTAGCCGAGGCGGCTGGCCAGCACGGTGCGGCCGTCCACGCAGAAATCGCAAACCTTTTCCAGGTATCCATGGGACAGCAGAAATCCGGGGTCGCGCTCGTGCACGCGCATCCGGCACCAGATCTCGGGAACCAGCAGGCTGATGTCGTGATCCACCCGGTAATGCGGCCCTATGTAGCCCGCCGAGGTAGTGAATCCGGCGTACCCGGTCAGGATGAACGATACCAGGGCGTTGTTCAGATCCACCACCGGAGGCAGCGCGTTAAAGGCGGCCTTGGTAAGCGCGCCCTCGCTGCCGAAGCCGGTTGTCGCCGGCGACTTGCCGGTCAGGCTGCAAATGAAATCCATGAACAGCTCCGGCAATTCCTGGTAATGGATCGGACTGTAAACAGCGAGCGGAGGCAGACCTGCTTTGGCATCCGCCGGGCTGTTTCTTCTTCCCGCGAGCACCGCGTTGACCGGCAGGTAAACCGGCCGCTCCGCCGGAATTCCTCTCGCCAGCCGAGCGGCGATTTGGGCCAGGTAAAGTTCTATCGGATTCTTGAGATCGGGCCGCCGCTGCAGATACCGAGGGTTCGTCGAGCGCGTTCCGTGGATCAGGCGCGGGTGGGCCGAAGAAACCACGTAGTCCGTCTCGGGCCGCTCGACGAAACCCTTCAGAAGCTGCTTCATCGGCTCGGAGTATTGATCGAACTCGACCACATGTTCCACCAGGGCCCGCGCCGCGTCGATCGAGATCGGCTCGAAATTGGAGAGGAAATTCCCCCGGCCGGCGATATCCGCCTCCGCCTGCGTGTCTACTCCCCGTTGGACGGCGTTGTCGGGCCGCTGGAACAGCAGGCGCTCGCAGTTCGCCACCAGTTTGACGCTCGGGTTGTCGTATTCGGGGTCAAGGTCGTTGAGGGCCCGCCGTGGGAGCACGATCGAGACCGTGATGTCATCCTCCATCTGCACTTTCTCGGCAGGACTAAAATCCGGCCGCAGCTTGTAAATCCGCCAGGCGCCCTCCGGATCGTAGCCCACGCGCAAGTAATTGCACACCAGTTTCTGATTGTCGAATTTCAGTTCGTGTCCCAGAAAGCCGTTGATCCGGTCCACCGTAAAATGCTCGCGCCAGTTATCGCCCCAGTCGGGCTGGTAGTAACGTTTCAGTGTGAAGACCAGTTGGCGTACGGTTTGCGAAAGCTGGCGTGCCCACGCGTTGTGCCGGTCGGTGTAGTCCGCCGACGGCGTTAACAATTGGATCACCGACCCAAGCGATCGCGCCGGGCTCAGGATCGGCCGTCGCGAGCGCTCATCCGGGGGCCGCTGACGATAGATGCCGGAAAAATCCTCCGCCAGAACCCCAGCCACCTGGTCCATGTCGCGATGGTAGTCTTTCACGAAAACCGATCCCTTCAGCACTGCATCGGCGATCGATTTGGAAATCTCGGACTTGCCACCGCCGGACACCGTGCACGGCTTATGGCACAGAGTTCCGCGCGGCCGCGAACCCACCAGGCGCCATGCCGTGCCGGCCACCTGCTTTTGCAGTCTGACGCGGTAACCGGAGGGCAGAACGTACACGTCCTCGGCGCGCAAAGCGAGCCGCGCGTCCGCGTCGCCGTGCCGCCACCGGACGAATCCTTCCCGCGCGTGGAAGGAAGCGTCCTCAGGCACATAGTAGACGTTCGGAAAACGCCGGTCGACGGCATGGCCGTCCGCCTGCGGCGCGATCAGTTCCCCCAGCAAATTCGTGACGTCGGCAAAGGTGGCCGCCTTCAGGCTGACGGTGCGATCGGCGAAGAAATCCTGTCCCAGCACGTACGTAGCAAAGGCCAGCGCACCGCCCGCGTGCTCCTCTTCGCACGAACCGAACAGGTTGGCCGCAAAGCTGATCTGCGTCTTCACCTCCTTCTTGCAGTACCCGTAGTAGTTGTCCGCGATCAGCGTGACCATCACGCCGCGCGCATCCCGGCACGCTACCTTGAACGCGCGGCCGCCGTTATAGGGTTCGTCTTCGTCGGTCCAGCACATTCCGTCGCGCCGCTGCCGCTGGGTAGCCTCGCCGGCATGCGGCAGCCCCAAAGCTTTTTTCCGAATGCCCACCAGGTGCGGCGCCAGCACGACACAGCCGGTGTGTCCGGTCCAATGCGCCGCGTCGAGCCCAGCGTCGTTTTCGGGAAGGTACGGATCGCCGCCGTTGCCGAAAATGCTCTCGACAAAATCGAGGTTGCTGACCAGACTGCCGGGCGCGATAAACCGGATTTCCATGGTCTTCTCCGGTTCACGGCCGGCCGCCGGACAAACCAGCGGCCGCAGCAGCAGAGAGACGAAACAGCGCGCGGGTTTCTCTTCATCGGCGGTGAACGGCAACGTCAGCAGATCGGCCGGAGGATTGAGCGCCGCGCTCCACAGCGCAGCGAAAGCCTGTTTGGGCACGGCAGCTTTGTCGGCTGGAACCGGAAACCCGCCCTCCGCGATGTGAAATAGTCCCTGTGTAGTCCGCCGGTCGCTTCGCGGATTGTGCAGCACGCCCTGTGGCAGACGATAGGAGTTCACGTAGGGCGATGAAAAAACATCCGAGGTCACGGGCAACGATAAGACGCGGGCCATGCCCTCGCGGTCCAGCACAAAAGTGTTGGCCGGGAGCCGCGCCGCGCCGTGAGGACAAACGTTATCGAGGTACGAGTCGAGAAAGTCCTGGATACGGCTATCGCTCGCGCACAGCCAGTTTCCCAGTTGCCGGTCTTTCTGGCAGTAGTTGCGCAGCAGAGGCCCGGCGATTTCGAGAAAGTCCGCGCCGGCGGCGTTCCGGCTGACCGGCAGCCCCAGCGCCGCGAGTTTGAGATTGATGTAGCGGTCCAGTTCCTCATCCCGTTTGCGGAACGAGCGCATGAGAGCGGGCACAGCCATACTTTTGCCTCCATCCGGCTCAATCAGATTCAAGAGGGACGACACGTGGTCCGCGGCGGTATACCTGTGTGCGTAGCCAGCAGCCCGCCTCAAGCGTTCCTCCCAGTTTCTGCCGGCGTGGCGCGGGCTGTCAAGCCTGCTGTGTCGAGAGTCATCTCGACATTTCTTCGCGCGTACGACACTCTGCGATTGCCCGGAGCTTCGCCAAGCCCTTATCGCTTGGTTACATCCACCATGTTGTCATCCGAGTCGCGGTCGATGAGCTTGTTGTAGGGATCGATACCCGCCCGCGTCGGCGCCTGGTCGACGATAATCTCGAAGGTCTGCGCCGGTTGCGTCAGCCACACCTTCTTCAGGGAGAGAGGCTTCTCTTCGTCCTTCTTGCCACTGAAGACGCCTATGTCGATGAGGTCATGAAGCGGCATGGGAGATTCGTTGCCGCTTCCGTCGGACCGCATCTTGCGGGCCTGCACGCTGAGGGTGACCTTGTATTTGTGGTCCGGAGTGGGCGTGACCGTAGCCGAGACAGCCTTATTGTCGTAAAGGACGATATTCTCGAAGGCGTCGCTGATGTAGTATTGCAGCTCGGCCGGGGTTTGTGCACGCAGGGCTTCGACGAACTGGCGCGTGTCGGGATACGGGCCGGACCGAGAGTCGTTGGCGTTGGCGTATCGATACTCCATGAGAAAGTTGTGGAGGGCGAGGTTGACCTTGTCTTCCCCGATGTAATCGGCGAGCGTGTACATGACTTGGCCGCCCTTCTGATACCACACGTAAGGCTCGTTCTGGACCAGCACGAGGGGACGCTCGCGGCGGGTTTCGCCGGCTCGGCCGCGCAGGTAGCGATCCAGCTCGTGCTTCAGGAAGCGGTGCATGTTGTCGCGGCCGTACTTCTGCTGCATGACCATCAGGGCGGAGTACTCGGCGAGCGTCTCGGCCATCATGTTGGAGCCTTCGACGCGTCCTCCGACGAGCTGGTGCCCCCACCACTGATGGCCGAGCTCATGCGCGGTGACGAAGTAAGCGAAGTCGATATCGTTGGGCTTCTCGACGCGGCCGATGAAGCCGATGCCTTCGGAAAAGGGAACCGTGTTGGGAAAAGACTGTGCGAAGCTGCGGTAGCGGGGGAATTCGAGGATGCGGTATTGGCGGAACTGGAAGGGGCTGAAGTTCTTTTCATAGTAAGCAAGGCCCGCTTTGGATGCGCTAATCATGTCGTCGACGTCGTAGAGGTGAGTGGAGGTGTGGTAGACCTCGATCGAAATCGGATTGGCGGCGCCGGCGTACATTTCGCGCTTGACGTCGTAGCGGGCAGAGACATAGGCGAAGAAGTCGAGCGTCTTGACGTTCCCCATGTCGTAAGAGAAATAGTGGCGGCCGTTGGCGTGCCAGTCGCGGGTCAGGTAGCCGGGGGAAAGCGCGATCTGGTCGTCGGAGGTGCTGACGGTTGTGCGGTATCCGATCCAGTCGGACTGCGCGCTCAAGAGGTTGGTGACAGAGCCTGCGGGGTCGCCGCGGCGGGGAAGCAATTCCTGCTCGGGGAGGCGCTCTTCGCGGCGGCGGCGGGGATCGTCCAGCTCCACACTTATGTCGTAGCCGATGGTGGGAAAGTAATCGACGTCGAAAAAGGTGCCCGAGTAGGCCAGTTCCGGACGCTCGTTACCGTCCTTGAAGCCGCGGCTCGTGTAGCCGACGTTGAAGGTGAGATCGAGCTTGTCGCCCGGAGCGAGCGGGGTATCGAGATGGTAGATCGTGTATAGCGCGCGCGCGCTGGTGGACACGGCGTGAAACGGCCGGTCGAAGCGCACGTTGGAAACAGACTGTTGCGAGTTGGTGATGTGGATCTGGCTGATCGGTTGTGCGGTCTTGTTCTGCAGCACGAAATTGCCGGAACCGGAGAAGGAGCGGCGCTCGGGGAATATATCGATATTGGCGTCGACGGCGATGATCTTGGGTTGCGCCAGGTGCTCGTACTTCTTGAAGTCGCGCTCATAGGTGGCGCTGATGTCGCGGCGGTCCTGCGCAGTGAGGTACTGGTTGAGGACGTGGGAATTGTAGAAGTACCATGCGCCGCTGCCAACGGCGGCGAGGAAGAAGATCGCTGCCGCGGGGATGAGCCGGGGGGCGCGCTGCGCGGCCAGGCGGAAGCGCGCCGGCCAGGCGTCGTCGGCCCCGCGGCGTGCGAGCGCGATGGAAATCGTGCCCAGCAGGCAGGCGATGGAAAGCCAGTAGGCGATGGACCAGAAGAGGGCAGGCACGAAGTGCCCGTAGCCGTTCATGTCCGAGTAAGTATAGGGTGGCGTGTTGCCGAAAAGATACAGCGTATTCTCCCACCCGAAGCTGAAAAGGATGGGTACCATCACGAAGACGCCGATAACGATGCCGTGGCCGATGAACTTATTCGAGACAACGGTCTGGATGAAAAGTGCGAGCAGGGCGAAGGTAAGCACCTCGGGGAAGGTGACCAGGTATAGCTCCTTGGCGTACTGCGCGAACTCATAGTTGTAATAGCCGGCGATCGTCTGCATCAGGATGCCGCAGACGCCGGTGACGGTAAGCAGGATCAGCTCGACGAAGCAGAGGGCAAAGAGCTTGGAGAACCAGTCGGTGGTCTCGGCAATTGGCAGCGCATCGTGGATGCCGGCGAAGTGGGTGTCGCGCTCGCGCCAGATGAGCTCGGCGGCGTAGAGGGCGGCGACAATGTAGAGGAAGAGGATGGCGCCGCCTTCGACGGATTGCAGCATCAGGTAAGTCACCGGCCAGACGTTCTGATCGCCGACGCGGCCCGCGTAGTGGCCGTTGTTGATGGCGATGCCGGCCATCAGGATCAGGAGACCCCAGAATGGGACCTCGTGCACGATGTTGGAAATGCGCAGGCGGGTGAGCGAGGCGAGCTGCCTTAGGGTCGTCGCAAAGCCGAAGACCTTGTGCGCGGCGGGTAACTTTGCCGCAACCAGACTGCGCCGTGGCGCGACTTCGGCGAGGTCCTGCTCGCGGGCCAGGGCGGCGCGCTTGCCGCTGGAGCGGGCGGTCAGCGCCTCCACCGACATCGGGAAAAGCCTCCAGAGCGCGATCAGCGAAAGCAGGCCTACGGAGCCCCAGAGCAGGCGGTTATACAGGAAGACCCCGTTGGCGGAGCCGAGCGACCAGGAGTAAAGGAGCGTGTTGCGCTCGACCACGGTCCAGTAACGAGTGATTGCATCGTGGTACAGGAAGCCAATCGGGTCGAGGATGCCGGACCAGAAATGCTCGAGTGAGCGCCTGGCGCTGAAAATGGCGATGCCGGTGAGATAGAGCATGAAAATCGCCGCGCCTTGCAGGTAGACGATGAAGATCTTGCGCGACAGGGCGGCGACCAGGAAGAAAAGGGAGCCGAGAAAGAAGATCTGAAAAACCACGATCGAGAAGAACGGCTGCAGATACCAGGAGAGGTGGTTGGGAGCAATGCGGGCGTGGTCGGCCCAGGGGGCCAGCGTGCCGAAGAATTCGCCGAAGAGCAGCCCGGAGAAAGCGAAGACCGTGGCTACGAACGAGCCGGCCCAGCGGCCGCCCAAGTAAGCGACCTTCGAAATGGGCTTAGTGAATAGGATCTGCACAGTGTCGCGCTGAAAATCGCGCAGAATGGAAGTGCCAAAGATCGCGGCGATGACGATGATGCCGAAAAAGCTGATACCGATGTCGTTATAGATGTTGGCATAGGGACCGTTGAGCAGCACCTTCCCATTGGAGCTGCCGATCGGACCGAAGCCTTCGGCGGCGATGTCGAGGAAGCTGAAGGCGAACCAGACGGCGAAGTAAACGTAGGTGGAGAGGCTTTTGAAGCGGAACTTCAGCTCGAAGGTGAAGAACTCCCGGAACATCGTCATGTCGCAAGTCTCCTTTGCGGATTAGTTCTGCGCCTGGCGTGCGAGGCTCAGGAAGTAGACGTCTTCGAGGCCGGAATCGGCTGGGCGGAAGCCATCGCCGGGACTGGACTCGGCGTAGACGCGGACCTCATGCAGGCCGCCGATCAGATGAGTCGAGATGACGTTGAAGGCGGTTTCCAGCGCGCGGAGCTCGTCGTCCGCGGCCACCACCTTGGACCAGATCTTTCCGCGCAGGGATTCGAGCGCCTCGGCCGGAGCGCCTTCCAGGAGAAGCTCGCCGTTCGAAATGATGGCCATGCGGGGACAGAGCTCGCGCACATCGTCGACGATGTGGGTGGAGAGAATGACCGTCATATTGGAGCCGATGGCGCTGAGCAGATTGAGAAACCGGTTGCGCTCCGCCGGGTCAAGACCGGCGGTGGGCTCGTCGACGATAATCAGCTTCGGGTTGGCGAGCAGAGCCTGGGCAATGCCGAAGCGCTGCTTCATTCCACCCGAGAAGGTGCTCAGTGCCTTCTTCCGCTCATTCCACAGATTGGTCTGGTTCAGAATAGCCTCCACCATCTGCTTGCGCTCCGTCTTGTTGGTGACGCCTTTCATCACCGCCAGGTGTTGCAGCATGTCGTAAGAGGAGAGCTTTGGGTACACCCCGAACTCCTGCGGCAGATAACCCAGGATCTTGCGTACCTCGTCCTTTTGGGTGAGCACGTTCAGCCCGTCAAGGTCGATCGAGCCGCTGTCGGGGTCCTGTAGAGTTGCCACCGTGCGCATCAGCGAACTCTTGCCCGCTCCGTTCGGGCCCAAAAGCCCGAACATGAGGTTGCCGATGGTGAGCGAAAGGTTCTTCAGTGCCTTTACGCCGTTCGGATACGTCTTGGATAGACCGGTTATCGTAAGTGCCAAGGGAACTGTCCTCCGATTTCAGATGTTCTATCACACCATTGCTGAAGCCCGTGGGGCAGGCGCTTCCGCCTGCCAACCCTCCGACTTCAATATTCCGCCTCGAGTCACCGGAATCTTTCGATGATACATCCTCTAGCTTGGACGCTGAACCAGCGCCGAGATTTCATCGAATATTCTGTGGGCCAGCCGGCGCGAGCCGGATAAGCGGCAACGTGACGCCAGCCCTTGTTCACAGCGTCACAAAGCGGGTTCGGGCTGTCTCAAAACTCACCGTTCCCAATTGGCGCTCGCTGGCCAGATGCAAATATCGGAGCGTGTGCCAATCCAGGTCCCAGTAGGCTTTGGCGGCGTACGCGTCCAGCATGACCGGATCGGTTCCGGCAATCAGTGTGTTTTTCATCACCACGTCCGCGAGATTGCCTCCGCTGGGCCCGTTCCGCAAAAGCACACGATAGGCATCGATGATCGTCAGCGTGGGCCGCATGAAATCGGCGAGGTCCACAAGGCTTTCGTGAATCTGCTGATGCAGCCGCTGGCGCTGTCCGCCCAGGATGCCGTACCAGTTCTTCATCCCCAGCGAGGCGCCGGTCAAGCTGTGGTGCTTGGCAATCGGAATGTTGATCATCTTGTCGGCGCTCAGAAAGGACTCCAGCACCGGCCAGGACTTCAGCACCTCGCCGCGCAGATCGACTTCGCGGAACAGGCGGTCCTCGGCGAGGATTACATCGGCCCCCGCCGCGCGCGCGGCCGCACCAATGCCGCTGCGCGCGAAGCACGACCGCGGGTCGTTGATGCTTACATCCGTCACGATTGCGCGCCGGGCGCCGGCCTCCAGGCAAAGCCGGCTCACTTCCGCTACCACCTGCGGATTGGTGTTAGCGGCTTGTTCGGCCGTGCGGTCCCAGGCGGCGTTCGGCTTAATGACGACTACGTCACCGCGCGAGATGAAGCGGCGGATGCCTCCCAGTTCCTGGATTGCCCGCCGCGCCATGTGCGCGGGGTCGTCACCCTGGACGACCACCATTTCGGGCAGCGCCGCTTCCGCTGGAACCTGAAAGTTCGTGCGCACGGCGGCTGCGGCCGGTGCCGCCAAGTGCCGCCCGCGCCCGTTCAGCCATACACCAAGCCCTGCAGCAGCGGTCGCCAAGCCACCCAGACGAAGCAGCCGGATCATCGCTTCGCGCCGTCCCGCCGGTGTCGCCTCGAGATCCATGGCTGGTGCGCCTTTGACTTCAAGACCAGTTTACGTCTAATCCTGGAGGTGTGAAGGCTGGATTCGGAGCTCGGGCGGTTCTTATCCTGATTGGCTTCACGGCCGCCATCGCTCAGATCGTGCTGCTGCGCGAGCTGATGGTGGTTTTCTACGGCAACGAAACTTCCCTCGGGCTGATGCTGGCAAGCTGGTTCTTCTGGACGGCCGCTGGCAGCACCCTGGCCGGGCACTTTGCCGCACACGCTCGACAACCGCGCCGCCTGATGACCGCCATCCAGGTGCTCATCGCTCTAATCCTGCCGTGTACCATCCTTGCCGTGCGTGCCGCAAAGGGCCTTCTGCAAACGGTGCCGGGCGAGGTGCTCGGGCCTGGCGCCATGCTGCTCACTTCGTTTTCCGTTCTTGGCCCACTCTGCATTCTGTCGGGAGCCCTTTTCACGGCAGGCAGCAAGGTTTACCAAACGGCTGCCACCACGTCCGCGGGCGAAGCTACCGGTTCGGTCTACCTATGGGAAGCCGTCGGTTCGTCGGGCGGCGGCGTGGTGGCGGGATTGATGCTGATCCGGTATTTGAGTTCGCTCGACATCGCCTGGTTGCTGGCCGTGCTGAATCTGATGGCTGCATGCGGCCTTGCCATCACTAGCCGGCCGCTGCGGCGCGCGGTAATCGGCGGCCTGGTTGGCATTGCCGCCGTACTGGCGTTTTCCGGCTGGCCACAAAGGTTGGAAGCCATCTCCCAGGCGCACTTCTGGCGCGGCCTGCACCTGGTCGCGACGCGCAACTCGGTTTACGGCAGCCTGGCCGTCGTCGGCACGGAAGGAAGCCGGAGCGTCTACGAAAACGGCGTGGTTCTGTTCAACGTGCCCGATCCGCCAGCGGCCGAGGAAGCCGTCCACTACGCGCTGCTGGAGCATCCGTCACCGCGCAGTCTCCTGCTCATCGGTGGCGGGCTCAACGGGAGCATCGCCCAGGCTCTGCGGCACCCCACGTTGCAACGGGTGGATTACGTGGAGCTCGACCCCGCCATTCTGGAGCTCGCGCGAGAGTATTTTCCGAACCATTGGCTCGCCCTGCGCGCCGACCCTCGCGTGCACGTGCATGTGACCGATGGCCGGCTATTTTTGAAAACTACGCAGTCCACCTTCGATGTCGTGATTGTCAATCTGCCGGAGCCGCAGAACGCCCAATTGAACCGGTTCTATACGGTCGAGTTCTTTCGCGAGGCGTCGCAAAGGCTCACACCGACCGGTCTCCTTTCCTTCCAATTGAGGTCATCGGAGGACTACATCAGCCCGGAGCTCGGGCAATTCCTGCGCTCCATCCATAAGAGCCTGCTGGCGGTGTTCCCGGCGGTCACTGCCATTCCAGGTGAGACGGTCCACTTCTTCGCGGCACGGCAGGCGGGCGTGCTGGCCTCGGGCTCAGACGAACTGCTGGCGCGCCTGCACGCGCGTAATCTCGAAACCAGCTATGTCAGCGAATATTTCATCCCGTTTCGCATGACGCCCGACCGCATGGCCGACCTGGACACCCAGATCCGGCCGCTGACATCGACACCTCTCAACCGCGATTTTGCGCCGGTAGCTTATTATTTCGACGTGGCATTGTGGAGCAGCCAATTCAATCAGGGCTATCGCCGGCTTTTTCGTGCCATGGCCGAAGTCAATTTCGGAACCGTGCTTGCCACGGTCGCAATTGCGCTGGCGCTGCTGGTGGTGGGCGGGCGCTTTGCGACCAGAAGACCTGTCCGCATGAGTGCGGACACGGCACGCAAGAGTGCGTGCGCCACATCGCAATTCGCGACTGGCTTTTGCACGGGTTCGACTGGGTTCACCATGATCGGCCTCGAGATGCTGCTGCTATTGGCGTTCCAGGCGGTGTACGGCTACGTGTACCAGCAACTCGCCGTGCTAATCGCGGCGTTCATGGCGGGAATGGCGTTGGGGAGTTGGCTCGAGTTGCGGCGTGCGACGCATGGCGGCATGCGCGTGCTGGCCATGACGCAGTTGCTGGCTGCGGCGGCGCCGCTCGTTCTGCTGGGGCTATTCGTGGCAATCGGGCGAGCCAGCAGCTCGCTACTAACCCTGGTCGCGAGCCAGCTTGCATTCCCTGCCTTGGCGCTCGTTTCCGGCATGTTAGGCGGTTACGAGTTTGCGCTTGCCAGCCGGATCTTCTTCGGCGGAACACACTCAGACAATTCTGTGTCCCATCGTCCCGGTACGCTCTATGCGCTCGACCTGGCCGGCTCGTGCCTGGGCGCGGTCTTGTTTAGCGCCTGGTTGGTTCCCGTATTCGGCTTTCTTAAAACGGCGCTGCTGTCGGTGCTGGTGAGCCTGGCTGCGGGGGCGATGGCCATGCTTGCGGATGCCGGAAAAGATCCAGCGGAATGAGCGCCGTAACCGGCTTGCTCTCGCCGAACACCAAGGCGGTAAAACGGAAGAGATCGGCGTCGGCATCCTGCCACGCGCGCCCCGGCAGGCCGGCCTTGTGACAAGTCTCCTGCAATAAAGTCGCTCGATCCCATTTCTGTTCGCTGGCGACCTGCGGCAGCAACAAGCCCTCATGGCCGCGCGCGCGGATCAGCAAGCCGTGATGTCCAACGCGGATCTCCTGAATGTCCATCACGCGGCGCAGCGGGGATAATACCGAAATCTCGTACTGTAGGTCTCTCAGTTCGCTCGCGGTGACCGGAAGAAAGCGAGTGTCTCTCAGCGCCGCCAGAGCCGCCACCTCACGCACGGTGAGGTACAGGGCTTTGACCGGCGCTACCGATCCGATGCAGCCACGCAGCTCCCCGTTCTTAGTCAAAGTTACGAACGCTCCGCGCTCCTGCGCCAGCGCCTCCAGCCCGCCCGTCGAGCATTCGTAAGTCTTGCCATCGCGCACCGCGGTATCGACTGACTTGCGCGCGATCTTGAGCAGCGCATCCCTCTCCGGCCAGGTAAGCGAAAACGGCGCATCGTCGGTCTTGGCCGCGCCCGCAGCCTTCACCAGCGCAACCGCGCCGTAGCCGACCACGCGGCTGTGGTCGCCGGTGACATCGCCGGTATTGGCGTAATGGAGTACCTTGGCTTGGTTCGCTCCCAGTCGCTCAGCAGCGATCATGGTAGCCACGATCGGCCCTCCGCCGCACGCCTCCCAAACCCGCAGCTCTAAGTTGCGCGACAGGTCGAAGTAATCGTACTCTCCGATGGCCTTCAGTGTCTTATGGTCGATTCTCACCGCTTCGTCGTAAGTATGATAGTGCGAGAGGTCGGAGCTGGCCACGATCAGCGTGTTAGTTCCCGCGACCAGCTTTGCCAGCGCCACGCCGAGCGCGCGGCAGGCATCGTAGCTTTGATCTCCCATAATCACCGGGACCAGCTCGAATTGCCCAATCACCCGTTGCAGAAACGGCAGTTGGTCCTCGATCGCATGCTCCGGGCGGTCCGGTGAGGGTGTGTGACCCGCCGAGGAAAGTCTAATCGATGGGCTCATCTTGGCCAATTTTGCGGCGAAAGCCTGGTCTACCGGAACCTGGCCAAACGGAGTCGCGTAGGCAGCGCCGTCATACACGGATGAGTAATCGAAAGCTTCGTAATGCGAGGGTGCAATCACCACCACGCGGTCGAATTTGCGGCCCTTCAACAATGCATATGAGTACGCGGCCACCGGACCCGAATATTGATAGCCCGCGTGCGGCGCCACCAGCGCCACCACATTTTCGAGCGGCGGCGGTGTGGCTTTCGCCAGGAAGTCGTCGATCATCTTCGCGAGTTCTTTCGGGTCGGCGGGATAGAATGTCCCCGCCACCGCCGGTTGCCTGACTTTGAGCGCTTGTCCGCCGCTGCTGGAAGCTCCTTCCACCAGAAGGAGCCCGGCCAACAGAAACAACGCGATGACGCCGAAAGAGAGAGTTTTCATATGCGGTGTGCTCCGTCCCAAATCCCCGGGATGGCTTGCTGGCAGAACCGGCACTTACCCCCGTTCAGATGAATCGCTTTGACGGTGAAGCCGGCGCGCTCTACCACGGCGCGGCGGCATTTCGGGCACCAGGTACTCTCGGCCGGATGGCCGGGAACATTGCCGATATATACGTAATGCAGACCCTCGGCGTCGCAGATCGCTTTGGCGCGTTCGAGCGTTGGCAAGGGTGTCGGCGGAAGGTCCTTCAAGAGGTACTCGGGATGGAAGCGCGAGAAGTGCAGGGGGACATCCGGGCCGAGCTCCGCTTTGATCCAGCGGGCTAGCCCGCGGAACTCCTCGTCGGTATCGTTCAAAGTCGGAATAACCAAGTAGACCACTTCGCTCCAAGTGCCTTGCTTGCGGATCGTCACCAGTGTGTTCAGCACCGGTTTCAGTTCGCCGTTCACGACCTCTTTGTAAAACTTCTCGGAGAAGGCCTTGAGATCGATCTTGATCGCGTCCACGCGAGCGCACAACTGTTTCAGTGGCTCCTCCTGAATATAGCCGCCGCTGATGACCACGCTCTTCACGCCCGCCGCACGGCCGGCCGCCGCCGAATCCAGGACGTATTCGGAAAAGATCACCGGCTCGCTGTAGGTGTAGGCGATGGAAGGGCACTGATTCTGGCGGCATAGCGCTGCCAGGTCCTTAGGCGGGATGTAAGTGCTGTTCACCTGCTCCGGACGGCTCTGAGAGATGTCCCAGTTCTGGCACATCTTGCAATTGACGTTGCAGCCCGCCGTGGCTATCGAAAATGCCATGCTGCCTGGCAGGAAATGAAATAGCGGCTTCTTCTCGATGGGATCGACGTGCGCCGCGCACACGCGCGCATATACCAGTGAGTAATAAGTGCCGCCGCGGTTTTCGCGCACCCCGCAATAGCCGCGCTCGCGGTCGTCGATCACGCACTCGCGCGGGCAAAGCTTGCACTTGATTTTCTTGTATGGCAGCTTCTCGTAGAAGCGCGCCTCGGTGGTGAACCGTGCGTCGGACTCCGCCGCGCGCGCCGCCACAGCCGGCAGCGCCAGCAACTGAACGAAAGCCCTGCGATCCATCGAGTTACACCTCCACCACGCCGATCAGGTTCGGATCGTTCGTCCCGAGCCTGTGGCGGGCATCCGCCGCGGTCGCAATGTAAAGCGGCTCGCGATGCAACTCTCGCAGCGGCTTCATCCCCTTTTCAGCCCGCTTGCGTTCGAGGATCTGCCAGCCCGTGTAATCCAGCGCCACCGGGTCGCGCGCCACGATTAGCCCGTTATACGGCCACGACCATTGCGGCATATAGGAAGGTCCGCCTTCATATTGCGCCGTCAGTGCGTCGCAGATGGTCAACCGCACTTTTTGCCGGATCGCCGGGAACATATTGACGTCCGCGACATACGGGTCACCCGCATTCGTATGGTACTTATTCGGATTGTGAATCGCGCCGAATAAGTTCTTGAGCGCCATCGTCACCCCGGCGATCCCGTGGTCCTTAAGCACGGGCAGATTGATGACGGCGTCGCAGGTGTGTGCCAGCGTATTCGAGAGCAGGCTGCCCGCGCTTCCATGGATCGTCAGTTCGTCGTCGTAGCCCGCGGTGTCATTGCCAATGCAGCGGATTCGATCTTTGCGGGAGGCCACGCGGTAGCCGGCGCTCTCCAGGTCGGAGTTCAGCCGATCCCAAATGACGATGTCTTTCTGCGGAATTCCGGCTTGCTGCAAGCGCTCGCAGATGGCTTCCACCAGGACGGTGTTGGTGGCGGCGCCCCTGCCGGAGAGGCAGTTCACCTTCAGCCCGACCACTTCGCCGGGCCGCGCCACTCTCTTCCAGGCGTCGATCGGCGAATCTCCGCCGTAGAACGACTGCATGGCCCGGTCGAGCATCTTCAAAACCCGGCTGGAATCGACAGAGCCTCCGCCGCCGCGCAGAGCCGCATCGCGCGCAATCACGACTTTGGACTTTTCGGCCGCGGCAACTCTGCCCGCGAAGGCCCCCGCCAGGCTGCCTCGCAGAAGCCCCCTGCGAGTGATGCCGTGTTGTGGCCCGACGCGCATTGGCTGTTGCCCCCGGAGCCCCGCTGTTTCAGGTATTCCGCTTCCTTTATAGCACTGGGCGCGGAGAGGAGCCAGGGGGCCGGAGCAAGGTGTACACTTGTACACAGATGCAGTGGGAATGGGACCCAGGCAAGGCGCGGCTGAATATGCGCAAACACGGAATTGCGTTTGCCGACGCTGTGGCCGCGCTCGAAGACGAGTCCGCATTGACAATGCGGGACGATTCTTCCGATCGGGAGGAACGCTTGGTTACCCTCGGCCTGGATGCATTTGGCCGCCTGCTCGTTGTGGTCTACACTTGGCGCGGCGAGCGCGTGCGCTTGATCTCAGCGCGCAAAGCGACCGCCCGAGAGAGACGGCGCTATGAGGAAAACGATGAAGCGTGAATACGATTTTTCGAAAGCCAAACGTGGACCGGCGATCCCGGTTCCGAAGGGAAAGACCAGAATTACGATCCGCCTGGACGAAAACGTAGTTACCTGGTTCCGCGACCAAGTCGACAAGGCCGCGGGCGGCAACTATCAGAGCTTAATTAACGACGCTCTCCGCCAGTACATCGCGCGTACGCGAGAGCCCTTGGAGGAAACGCTACGGCGGGTAGTTCGCGAAGAAATCCGGCGAGCCAGCTAGGCGACGGGCGGACCCCGGACGGGAACGTTCCGTCTCCGACCTCAACCTCCCAGCGGTCGCGTCTTCACCCTCACCCACGGTGTGGTGGCTGCGCTATCATAACGACCTGCAACAGTTCGACCGCATTACTATGGATCCTGAGGTCATGGGCGGCAAGCCGTGCATTCGCGGCATGCGCGTGACCGTCGGCATGATCGTCGAGGCGATGTCAGCCGGCCGCACCATCGAACAATTGCTTGCCGATTTTCCGTATGTCGAAGAGCCGGATATTCGCGAGTCTCTAGCCTTCGCCGCGCGTTGCAGGCCAGTCTCCTAAGTGCAGGCCAGGCGCCCCTACCGCCCCAACCTTCCCTCAATCGCCTGCCCCAAACTGACTAGCGCGCTCTCCGTCTGCGGCGTGTCCTGGTAGGCCACCAGGCGAATGAAGAACGGGCCTCGGCGAAAAGTCAGTGACTGTCCATAACTCCTGCCCGCGTCGCCAAGCGCCACCGTCCGGCTTCCGGCGGACGGCTCAGATTCGAAAATCATCGCGGCGCCCGACGGCGCGTTCATCAGGTGTATGTCCGCGACGGCCTCCACGGTCTCCCCATAACGGTAACTCGCCGTGAGCGTGCGGCGGACGCCCGCTCGCAGATACCGCTCTGCATCGCCATCCACGTATTTCCAGAGATCGGCGGCTTCAAATAGACGCGTTTCGCCCACCTTCATCCATCCCGGCGCTTCGCCACTCTCCGGGAGCCATGACATAGGTTTGGGCGCTTGTCCAAGCAGGATCTGGTTGGTCTTCGACCGGCTCTCGCCGGCGCTGGTCACATAAACCGCCGGGCGATCTCTCACAGGGCATACATACTCACACGCCCCGCAACCAACGCATCGCGCGGGATCGATGTACGGCTGCCGGACCTGCTTTGTGTTCCCAGTCGAATCGGTCACCTCGGCCGACTGCAGGTAGACGGCCTTGGGCGAGGTCGGACACCACTCCTCGCATACAATGCAGTCGGTGGCCATCGCCCACGGCAGACATCGGCCACGGTCGTAGAAAGCCGTACCAAGACGGATCGGCCGGTTGTCTGCCGAAGCCCCCGCCCAGCCTTTCTCCTGTGAAGTAAACTCCCCAATCGCGCCGGTGGGGCATACCTGGCCGCAGAGTGTGCAACTGGGCTCGCAGTATCCGACGCGCGGCACCAGCACAGGAGTCCAGATCCCCTCCCAGCCCGCTTCGCTGAATGCGGGATGCAAGGCGTTGTTCGGGCACACCTTCATGCACTCGCCGCACCGGATACAGCGCGCCAGGAACCGTTCCTCGTCGAGCGCCGCTGGAGGCCGGATCAGCCGCTCGTGCGGTTCGGCGCTCAGGCCGGTATTGGCGCGCAACAGTGGAATCGCCACCGCCCCGGCTGCGAGGCCAGTCAGCACCTTCCGCCGCCTCAGATCCGCGCCCTCAATGGTTCCGGAACCGGCAGCCGGCGGAAAAAAGCGGAATTGGATCCCGCTTTCCGGGCAATCGGCCACGCAATTCATGCACAGATGACATTCGGCTTTGCGCCACCGCGCTCCGGGAATGGGATCGTCGCCGCCCTGGCAGTGCAGCAGGCAACGGTTGCAATCCTCGCAATGGGCCGGCTGTTTTACCAGTCCCAGAATGGACCAGCGCGAGGCGAGGCCCAACAGCGCACCCAGCGGACACACCGCGCGGCACCAGAAGCGGGTGATGCGCAGGTTCAGCATCAGGATGACGAGGAAAATCACTCCTAGCAGGAAACCCTGGCGGAAATGCGCTTGCTTGAAGCTGAGGAAGGCAGCCGGCAACAAGGTATGACCGTGGCCCGATAATGCGTTCAGCGCGTAGTTACCTGCCGGCAAAATCGAAAGCGCGAAAGATCGCACGGTCAGCGCGATCGGATCGAGAATCCCCACCAGCGCTCCACCCAGAAAAGCCGCCGCCAGCAAAGCGAAAAGCAGATAGTATTTGAAGCCTTGCCACGGTTTGTAACGGTTGGAAGCGATGCGCCGCCGGCCCGATTTTCTCTCTGATCGGATATCGCTGACCAGATGGTTCAGTGTCCCCAGCGGGCAGATCCAGCCACAGAAGAATCGTCCCAGGAACAGCGTTGGAATGAGGATCGCCAGGCTCCAAATCAGTCCGCGATAGAGCGCGCGCGTGGCCAGCGCATTCGTGATGGCGACTAACGGGTCAGTCTCCAGAAAGACGCGCACCGCGGGCGGCAGGCGGAACTCGACCGCGCCTGGCTGGAAGGAGCCGCGCAGTTCGGTTTTCCAGAGAAGGACCAGGAACAGTCCGAGAAAGAGGGTCTGCGACAGCCGGCGCAGCCTGGGCAGGGTCAACCAACTCCGAACAATCGAGCGGTTGCGTGCGGGTTGTAAACTACGATACCCGCCAAACAAAGCTTTCCAATCAAGTATACACTTTGTCCGCGAGCCGCTCGGCCGGTAGGACAGGCAATCGGTATTGCCGCCGAAAACTCCGGTAGCGCCGGCGGTCTTGCCGCCGCTGATTTACCGGGATTCCCGGAACTTCGGGGCGGTTTTTCGAGCCTGTCTTCCGGATGAATCGCCTGTCTTCTGGATTAAGCGCTCGCTTGCTTGGCGGCTTCCGCCCGCTTCGCAGCCCAACGCTTCTTAGTAGCGGCGATGATCGCCCGTCTGCCGGCCGCCGAGAGTTTCCGTTTCGGCTTCGGCGCTTCCGGCGCAGCTTGCTGCTTCTTGGATTCAGCCCATCTCTTCCGCTGTGCCGCGGCGATTGCCGCCCTGCCAGCCTTGCTTATCTTTCGCCGCCCACGCGAGGGCGGTTCGGAAGCGGCGGCGGCTGGCTTCGGGCCACCGTCAAGCATTTGCCGGATCTCGGCGATTTGGGCATCGATCCGTTTCTTTTGGATCTCTAACCCGTCAATTGCAGCAGTGAGAATTTCGGTCGTAAGTTTTGTCGGCATGGATAACTCGATTGACAGCCTATGTCACACCTATTGTACATCGGAAAAGACTCTAAGCGGTACCCGGGTGCCAATTGGTGGCGACAATCCTATCTTAGACAGGCGCCCATACGGATCAGCGGGCGGGACCGAATGGCTGTCAGTTCGCACCGGCGGGATCGCCTGCCATCCGCTTGAGCAGACATTCACCGCCGGAATCGCAAAGCCGCGGCGCATTAAGTCCCTCTATGGTCACTTCCTGAATCGCCGTTAGGAATTCCTGGCTTCGAACCATACCAAGGGGGAACTCGAAGGTGACTTTCCGGCCGTCTTCCGCGAGCCAGGAATCTCCCACCAGGCTGAACAGCGCCGGATCCTCCGCGCCCCGAATTGCTACTCTCAAGTCCGGACCGGCAAGCGCCAGGATCAAACCCTCTTGACTCACACCATCCGCATAAAATATGTGCATTTCGTGTTCTCCTCTCCTGAATTCAGCAGATGGGGACATGCTCCCATGCCCACGTAAGTGCTGGCAAGTCCCAACAGCCAAAAACGGTACTGCCAGTCCCCCTCGTCTAGTACTTTTGTTATGGTGCGTGGTTCTCGGAAGTCAGCGCTTTGCAAGGCGACTGGATAGGAAGCTATAGCTCCGTTTGGTCACGGCTCTGAACCGAGCCGCGATCAGAGGGAGCGGTCCAACGCATCACGCGCCACATCACATGGTCGGAGCTTAACGCTCGTGCTTCTTCCAATGAAGCATGTGGTGGTCGTCCACCGCGATCTTGGCGGGCAGGGTCAAACCGCACGTCTTGCAAATGATGACATCCCGGCCGATTTCCCAATGAGTGCAGTCCTTGCATTTGCAAATCAAAAGGTCGATCTCTTTTTTCGTACCCATTTAGAGTCTCCTGAATTCCTCTTTCACTTCACGAACGAAGTCGGTGAATGGCGCTGTGGTTATAATACCAGGCTGCCAGCACAGATCCCGCTCGATCAAGTTGTACTCCTTAACGATGCGAGAGCCGGGAAGCTTGTTTCCACTGCTATCCGAATCGCGGCCCATCAGCCAGAGGTGGTCGGCGACCGAGCATGCGGCTGTGACATCGTGGGTAACCACAATGATCGTGTTCAAATCGTCCATGTCGGCGACCTTGGTGATCAGCTCGCAGGTCTTCTCCAGCATGAGCAGGTCAAGGCCGGAAAACGGCTCGTCCATCAGCAGGAAGTGTTCGCTGCAGAGGATCTGCTGGATAATGGCGCACCTTTGGCGCTGGCCGCCCGATAGTTGAGCGGGGTACAGATTGTACTTGTCTTCCAGTCCGAACTCATTCAGCAGCGCCATCACCTTGTCATGGGCAACCTTGGAGTCCTTTTCCTTCTGCCTGGCCCCTAACATCAGGTTTCCGAACACAGTGCGATGTTCGAAAAGGGGGTAGCTTTGTGAGACCACGCCAACTTCACCGGCCCTGACCGGGCGATCGAAGCCGTTGACGGTTACCCGGCCCGATGTAGGCTGGTCCAACCCCGCGATAATCCGGAACAGGCTGGTCTTGCCGCAGCCGGAAGGACCGAGGAATCCCACCACCTGCCCCTGCACCCTACCCGGTACGATGATGTCGCGCACCTCACCGTTGACGTTCTTGAGCACGGGACGGCCGTCATATTCCAGACAGACGTTTTCGATCTTCAACAGCGTTTGGCCGAGGCTGTACGAGGTGTTTGCCATTATTTCCGCTCCAGCGTCAGGGCCGCGTACGGACAGAACATGTTCTTCATCAAGCCGATCCCGTAATCCTGGAGCAAGCCGAGCATCAGAATCGTCAACTGAATGGCGAAGACCGCGGCCAGCCGGAAGTGGTGGTTCTGGTCGAGCAGGATGGTTCCGACGCCGCCCTCGGACCGCACAATGCCTTCCACCATGGTCAGCATCATCCAACCGATCGCCGCATTCTGACGGAGGACGTCGAAAACCTGGTCAACCTGGCCCAGCACGATCACTTCCCAAACCACGCGCCACTCGCCCATGCGCAGCGTGCGCGCCAGGTCGAACTTCTCTTTCGGAATGCTATTGATCACATCGGCCATTCCGGTAACGAAGAACACCGAAACCGAAAACACCAGCAGCGAAAGTTTCAGTTGATGGCCGCTCTTCGCCATCAACGTAAAAAAGAAAGTCAATCCCACCAGCGACAGAAAACGAAGCTTGCTGAGCAAGGCCACGATGGGGCGGAAGAAGGGCATCACCGTCGCATAAGCCAGCAGCAGCGAAACCACCGTGGCCAGTGCGATCGCTTCCAGGTTCAGATAGAAGCTGGTGATCAGCTCCCCTCCAAGCCCCTGGTCCCACATGTCTCCCAGCGCGCGCAATACTTCGCCCGGTTTGGGGAACAGCACGAGCGGACTGATGATCCACAACAGGAGCACCACCGCAACCTGCACCGCGACCAGGATCCGGACGGTGTTCTTGCTCAGAACCGCATTAGGGGAGAATACCGCTGCAGCATGATTCATGGTTTAGACGCGGGCGAAAAGGCCCGGGGAGGTTGGCCCTCCCCGTCCCCGCCGGACTACTGGCCGATCTGACTGATCTCCACGCGGCGGTTCAGCGCCTTGCCTCCCGCCGTCGCGTTCGAGGCCAGCGGGTTCTGCGAACCGTGGCCCGCCACGGCCGTGAAGCGCGAATCCGGGAAACTCAACGGAGCCACCTGCTGGAAGTACCGTTTCACCGCCTGTGCGCGCTTCTCGCTCAACGGGAGGTTTACCGCGTCGCTGCCGGCGTCGTCGGTGAATCCATCTATCTGCAGCGCCAACTGCGAGTTGATGGCCAGCGCATCCTTGAGTTCGTTCAGCGTGGGCAGGCTGTTCGGCAAGGGCTGGTCGGAACCAGTCGCGAAGTTGATGTACACCGCCTTGTGGCCGACCACGTTGCCGCTGGCGGCTTCCTTGGCGTAATCCACCGTCTCCGCGCTGGCGCCTTGCACGCCGCTCGTGTTCAGCAGCGCCTGCGCGCCAAAAATGAATGAAGTGTCCACCGCTTCCTTGTACGGCGGAATGGGATTGTCCTTGAACAGTTGCGGGTAGTTCAGCGTGGCAATCTTACCAAACGTCTCGTAACTGGCGCGCATGTTGTTGTTGTGCTTGCCATCCAATCCGAAGTAGTTGACATTGTCCTCGAGATTGAACACCGCCGAGCCGCCCAGCGGCTGGCCTGACTTCGGATCGCGCAGGCCCATGTAGTAGGTGTACCAGTAGTCGCCGGTCTGGTCGTTGTAGATCTTGGCGGAGATGTCGCCGGCCTTGCGGCGGGCAGCGTCGAAGGCTTTCAACTGGTCGGCAGCCTGGAAACTCGCTGCCAGCAGGCCGCTCACTTCGTCGCGATTGTCGTTGAAGAACTTCTTGATGCCCACAATGACGGCCGGCATTTGCGAAGCGTACTCGTGCGAGGACACAATCTTCGTCGTGCCCGGACGGCCGTGCACCGCCTGTTCGTCGCCGGGAGTCCAGGTCACTACGCCATCCGGACAAACCTTGACGGTCTCACCGGTCGGGCGGCCGTCTTTCACCACTTTGCGGTCTTCGCAACGATTAGGAACGTACACCTCGGTCACGGCCTTGATGTAGTCCTCGTCCGGCGCCGAAATCCAGTTGACCGCATCCGGGTCATAGGTGTTCAGATCGGGGTTGTTCTTGAGACCGTTCGAGCCCATGTAGTTCAGGGCGATGTTCCAGTCGCCATCGCGAATCACGCCGACCACCGTCTTGCCCTTCATGCTCTGCGGGTTCGATTTCCACTCAGCCGGGCCGAGCAGCGCATCCTCTCCGTTGGACCGGCCCACCGAGCCGATGATCACGGCCTGGTATTCCGGCCCCAGTTTCTTTAATTGCGGATTCAGATCGGCCAGCCACTGGCCGCCTCCGTCGCCCATCACCACCAGGGCCGCGGCGCCCGACGAGCAGGTCTTCTCGCCATCGTGGAGTTGCTTGGCGCAGGTCAGCAGGTCGGCCTTCATCTGCGAGTTCGAGTCCTCGCGGTGTAAAGCCAGGTTGACGCCGTACTTCTCCATCAACGAGCCCTTAGCGGTATCCTTGCCGCCGTTGGCATAGAGCAGGGCGAACATGGCGTTCCATTCCCAGATGTCGATCGGTATGCGCGTCGCCGAAACGTTAGCTGGGGCGGTCGTCGGGTACGGCAAAGCCTGCACGTTGGCCACTTGCGCCTCCGTCTGCGGCGGCAGGTCCACGCGAGTGGCGACAATCGACTTTATGATGCCCGGGGTCGGAATCAGACCGTGCTGCATGGCGGAGCGCAGTCCGTAAACCACTCCCACTGCAACCACCACAATCAGGAAAACTTTCGCTTGCGGCTTCAAACGCGCCATTTGCTTCTTCCTCTCAAGAATTGCCTACTTAAACATGTTGTCGTAATCGCTGCCCGTGCCCTGCGGCCCGGCCGCGGGCCGGGGCATCCTGAGCGGCTCCGGCGCGGCGATGCCGGGAATCTCGATCATGTCGGCGCCCGCCGGCTGGTTGCCGTCCGTAAGGAGTTTCTGGCTGAACTCCGCGAATTTGCCGGCCGCTTCGTCCGCCGCTGCGCCGGATTCGATTTGGTCGTCCGTCAGCAGTTTGTCGGTGTAGCGGGAGAACTCGCGGATCTCGCCCAAAGTGCGGGACGTGTCTTCCTCGAGATAGTCCAGCGCCATATCGACCATCTTCAATTGCTCCGGATTGCCGCGCAGCAGCCGCTGGCCAACTCCCAACGTCGCCTTGGCATCCAGAATCATCTTGCGCTGCTCGGCCAGGAAGCCGACCTTGTTCTCCGTCCGCTGAATCTTGCTGTCGGCGATTTGCGACCAATGCTGGAACGTATGTAGCATCTTCGAAGTCTGATCTTCCAGAGCTTGCAACTGCTTCACGCCTTGCATCAGCATCCCAGCCTTCTCGAGGAAGGTCTGGCGTTCCAGCATCAGGCGTTCCTTTTCCATCGGGTCGGTGGCGGCGCCCGCCATTTGCTCCGCCTTGGCGGCCTTATGACCCAGCCCGGTGATCTCGTCGTTCTTCGCGGCGATGCTGCGCTGCAGCCTTTCGTCGCTGCCGGCGAACCGCTGCAGCGTCTGGTCCAGGTCGGACTTCGCCTTCTTCATGTCATCCAGGTTGTTGCGCAGGATTCCGATCGGATCGGTCTCCACCACCCACGAGGCGAACCACCGCACCATGTATTGAAATAAGTTCCTGACCGCCGCGCGAAAGGTTGGATTGAACGCCAGCCAAAGCACCGCAATCAGCACCGCGGCCAGCGCGCCGGCATACAGCGTGTTCGTCAACAGCGTGATCAGGAACGGCAGGATGACGTACAGACCGACGCCTGCGCCCACGATCAGCGCCACCAGCACCACCATCCCGAACGGGCCCTCGGGTCGTTTCCAGAACGATTTCGGCGTGTAGTTCTGCAGGTTCTGCGTGAAGTTGGGAAGCGGTACCAGACTCATGACTTGTCTCTTATCCTTTCAGCAGTGCGGCGTATTGTGCCTTCTGCTGTTCGATTTCACCGCCGCGGCGTTGCGCGGCCGCCGCAAACTGGCTTTGCACATGCGCGCTCTTACCCTGCGCCTCTACCAGCTCGCCGGACAATTGAGCTAGTTGCTGTTGAAGCTGGGTAATTTGCGCCGTGATCTGGCTGATGTGGTCCTGCCGGCCGGTAATCTCGCGAGCCACAAACTGCTGCGCTTTCGCGTTGAACGCGTCTTCTTCCTGCTGCAACCTGGCTTTCAGCGTGTCAAAGACCGCCAGAATGCCGTCTTGCGTCAATCCGGCTTGTGCCTGAGCCTGCAGAACAGCCGTTTTGAACTTGATGTTGGGGGGCATCGCGGTGTCCGGGATAGCCTTGAGCGGTTCCAGGAACTTGTGTATGGTCGCCGCCACATCGGTGCCTTCGAAATCCGTCTTAGACAGAAGCTTCCGGTAGGCTTCGTCATTGTCCGGCACCACTCCCGTGTCGATGGGCATCTGATAGCCAACCGGCGTCACACTGGTCTCCGTTGGCGCAAACGCCTCGGCCGGGGCGGCCGGTGCATACGCATGAGCGGCGGTCCCAAATGTCTGCGCAGCGGCCGGCGTACTAATTGACTCCGGCTTCTCCGCTTTCTCCGGCTCGTCTTCAAAGGCCATGTGCTTGATGCTGTCGAACAAACCGTGCTTATTAGTGGGCATAGTCCTCCCCGAGCAAGCCAGGATTCCCGTTCCGGCCTCCTGGTCACTTGCGATTATACTTCCAACCGCCTCATATTGGAGCAGTTTGTCTCATTTTTTCGCGTCCGGGCGGCGATCGCGGCCAGATCGGCATCCTCTGGCGCGGAGAACCCGGAAACGCTTCATTTCAAGCGGCTTTGCATGCAACTACGGTCTACATCCGGTGTAACATGACCGTCACGTGGCGAACAGCGTCCCGAGCGCCGATCCCCTGCATCATCCGGATGTACGCTTGGCTGATCGTTTCAGTTCCCCGAAATGCGCGGCCTCGCGGTAGCGCCGGCGGTCTTGCCGCCGGTGGCTCGCCGGGATTCCCGGAGCTTCGAAGCGGTTTTGGGACCCTGCTATCGCGCCAGCGCGGGAACGCCGGTTGCCAGGTCCTCGGACCCGTCGCTGGCGGGTTTGATGGCCCGGCGTTGCGCCGCCACCTGGCAGGCGGGTGCCAGCGCGAAAACAGCCGCGGTGGGGAACCGGATGAGCGACGCGATCATGTCGAGCGGCCACGCGTGCCAGTAGTGGGGAATCACCCACAGCGCCAGTTCGCCGGCTCCCATCAAAAAGATGCCGCACATAAACGCCACCCAGCATCTGGAAATCAACCCATTGCCCATATGGACAACCGATTGCCGGAGCAGCATGGCTTCCAGAAACAGCACGCACAGAACGGGGAGCCCGGCCAGGGAGATCCAATCCTCGACGCCGATCGGTCTGCCCGCCAGCGAGGCCGCGCCGGCCTCGCCGAACCGGAAGAGAGTGAGCACGTAGATGATGCCGCACACCGCCCAATCGGCTGCGCTCGGCCGCACCCAGAAGCCAAATTTCCGCAGCACCCGCAGCGCCGCCAGCATGCCCGCCGCCAGCAGTGCCAACTGGACCGGGCCACCGGCGATCAACGCACCGCGCCGGATCTGCTCGATCAATCCGGTTCTCGCATGGCCGCCCCACATCAGCGGGTTCAGCAGCCAGTTGGATCCCAGCAGTTGCGCCAGTCCGCCCGACACGGCTTGTGCCGCCGCCGCAAAAGTAATCAGCATCCATGCGCGTCGCAGCGGTGCACCGGCCGGAAAACTCCGCAATACCAGCACACAGAGCCATAATTCCACCGCTGCCATGGCGGTCACCGATAGCGCCGAGGTGCCGCCCGAGGTTCCTTGAACCGGGAATGCCTGTCCCACCATGTTCCAAAGGTAAAGCGCAAGCAGATGGACGATCAAATACGCGCCCAGGAACACCACGATCCATCGGGGCGCCGACTCGATCCCATCCAAGCTGCTCTTTCGCGTCATCGGCATATCTCTCCGGCCGGCTCGGCCCAGTCCAGTCCACGGAAGACGTCGTCTCGCAACGCCTCCGCCGCCTCGGGCCCCAAAAAGACCTCTAGCATCTCGCTCGCCTTCCCGAACATTTCCTCCGCCGGAATACCGGGGCCTTCCACCGCCAGGGCCGCCGGGGAGCCGAAATACGTCCCCATTTGCCACCGCAGCCGGGCCCTCAATTCGGACGCCGCCGCGCCGTTCCGGCCTTCCTGCCAGGCGGTGATCGCCGCGAGCACCGCAGCCAGGCCTGGCCGGACGTCGCTTGCCGGTGCGGCCGCCCGCGCCGATAGCTCGTCCCTCTCGCGTTCAATGCGCCCCAGTCGGTTGCGGCACTTCTCGCATTTCGCCAGATGACTGGCGATTCGCCGGCTGCGGCTCGCGCCGGCTTCCGCATCGCAGAAGGCAATTAAAGTGGCGATCCTAGGATGCATAGCGTTCTTCTCCCGCTGCCGCCGGGGCAAGGTCGCGGCCCTTGCGGCCGCCCACCGCTTTGCGGATCTTGCCGTGCGCCCTGGCCAGCAACGCGCCGACCGTGCCCGCACTCAGCCCCAGCACGCCGGCGATTTCCTCGTAACGCAAGTCTTCCATCCGTAGCCGCACGCATTCCATCTCCCGCGGCGAGAGGCCGATTTGCCGCAGTCCTTGCAGCAGCTCGGAGGCCCGCCCACCGGTTTCCGTTGGCTCGGCCGGCCCAGCCACGTTGCGCAGCGACTCCATACCGACTTCGTTCCGCGAGCCCGCCTTCTTCTGATCCAGTATATAATTGCGCGTCACGCGGAACAGCCAGCCCTTGGGGGACCGGATCTGCTGCCCCGCCGAACGGCAGAGGAAGAAACGGAAAAATGCCTCTTGCAACGCGTCGTGGGCCATCTCCGGGTTGGCCGCCAGCGCCCGGGCATAGCGGAGCAGCCCGCCGGCTTCCCGCTCGTAGAGGTCGACGATTTCGCGCTCGATTCCCGTTTCGAGCGTGCTGCCCGGACTCCGCTCCATCGCACTCGATCTTACTCCGGCGCAGTCGTGGCTTATAGATGGCCAATGAATAACACTCCGCGCGCCAACTTTAGTTAATTGCCTGTCGGCAACTGTTGGGACATGTTAGCGTGCCGGCGCATAGGCGTAAAGAATATTCGCCGGTCAATCGTCCTGCTTACGTGCGAGCAGATCGAAGGTTGCCGGTAGAGGTTGAAGTACGGCCCACGGATCAGTGTCTCGGGGCGATCGGCGGCGCGGAGCCACTCATGCAAAGCAATCAGAACAGCCGGTGCGGTAGAGGCAGGCGGAAACAGCGGGGCGTGGAGATGATCGAATTCACCCTGGTGCTGCTCCCCTTCCTGGGATTCATGTTCCTCATCCTGAATATCGCGTACGCGGTGTATACGCGGGCGACCGTCCAGCACGCCGTCGCGGAGGGTGTGCGGTATGCGGTTACCAGCGCGACCATGACCGGCATGGGCGCCAGGGCCTCGATTCAGGAATTCGTTCAGCAGAACGCCTCCGCACGCCTGGGGGCGACCGCGGGGAACCCGCCCTCCACGAACAGCAACGGCTGGAACGGTATCTATGTGGACTGGTACATCGTCAACCCGGATGGCACAACCACGAGTAAGGACGGTGTGGCTGGCGGCAATTGCATGCAGACGGACGGAACGCTCCCGCTGGTCGAGGTTTCCGTGCAAAACCTGCCCGGAACTTTGTTCCTGCCTTTTGTTAAGTCGCCGAGTATGACCTCAATGAACGCGATCGGTATGGGAGCGGTGGCGTGGGACCGGATGGAAGCGCCTCCGTTGGATCCAACAAGCTCTACAGGCTATTCCTGTCCGGCGCAGTAGGGAACAATACGATGCGTAATCGAAAACCGACAAATTGGGGCGGATCCATGGTGGAGTTCACCATGCTGATTCCGATCTGGCTGCCGCTGCTGGTCGGCACCTTGTGGATTGGATCGTCCATGATTCGGGAACAACAGGTCACGCAAATGGCGCGGGACCTGGGAAGCATGTACAGCCGGGGTACCGACTTCTCGACTGCCACCGGCAGCGCCGCCGCAAACGGTACTCTCACCCAGATCACCCAACAGCTCGGCTCACTGGACCCTTCCAACGGCACCGGGGTTGTCTACTTTTCGACCATTACTTACGCGGGAAACAGTTACTGCTACGACGCCGGCAACCCTACTTACGGGACTAAGTCGGGCACTACTTACTCGCGCACGGGGGCCTGCACAAACTACGGACGCTTTGTGTTCACCGAGCAATACGCGAAAGGCAATACGTCGTTGACGGGGGGCAGCATTTTCGGCACCCCCACCGGGCCCTTCATCGTTACTACCACTCCGCCCATCACCACTACTCCGGATATCACCGGAGCCGATTCTGTGTCTAGGACGGGAAACCTGTCGAGTTTCAACCTGATTTCACCGCTGCCGCAGGAAAACGGCCAGGATGGTTATCAGTCAGGTCAACCGATCTACGTGGTGGAAGTCTACTTCAAGAGCAATGGGATATTGGGATTCACCCAGGGAGGCGATTCTGCGTATGCGGTATTCTAAACCCGCTGACATCATGCCGCAACTGACTTCCGGTTCGTCGAATCGGAGGCGTCGCCGTCAGGGCGGCAACATCATGATCATGTTCACCATGATGCTGCCGTTTGTACTGATTCCGTTGGTTGGCCTAGCCATCGATGAAACGATGATGTATATCGTCAAAGCGAAACTGCAAACCGCCGTGGATGGCGCTTCGCTCGCCGCGGCGCAGTCTCTCAGCGCCGGGTTGGACCTCAGCAGCCAAGCGGCTGCGGCAACCTTGGCGGCGGATCAGTTCATCCGAGCCAACATGACCGCCGGAGGGCACGGCGCTTTCTGGGGAGCCTACAATCTCAACGACCAGAACTGCACCGTGGCTAACGGAAAAGCAACGCCCTCGGGCACGGGCTCGCAGATCACGTATACGAACCTGGGCAATTGTATTTACGTGACTCAGGACGACACCAACAAATTGCGCAGCGTGTCGCTGGTTGCCAGCGTTCAAGTACCTCTTCTGTTCATGCGCGTACTTGGCTTCTCCAGCGGAACGGTAGCCTCGTCGGCCACGGCTTCACGCCGCGATGTGGTGCTGGTCTTGGTAATTGACCGGTCGAGTTCCATGAACAACGTGATCGACGGTACGCCAGTTTTGACCACCCTGCAGGAAGCGGCCACAGGGAACTTTGTCGACAAGTTTCAATCCGGGCGGGACAAACTTGGTCTCGTTGCATTTGGGGGAAGCGCCATCGTCGCATATCCGATTCAGGATTGGAACCGCGGGGCTGCGAACCCGATTGGCCCCCAAAACACCTTCGCGACGGACACTCCCAACATGGACACCCTAATTAACACCATTACTATAGGGTCCAACACCGGCACCGCCGAAGCGTTGAGCTTGGCCTACCAGGAGATAGTGGCCACGAATGAACCCGGAGCTCTTAACGTCATCGTGCTGTTTACCGACGGCCAGCCCAACGGCATCTCAGGCAACTTCAACATCAATACTGCTAACAACGCCGTCAGGACGGCCGCCTATGACCCGCCGGCGAGCCCGTGCAATTACCCTTCCGAACCTGCGAACAACGCTCTCTCGATGATAGGCTGGATAGCGCAATGGGGAGGTTACGCAGCAGGCAACAACAACGCTCATGGAATTTACAGGCTTGCGCAATATGATAACACGCAGGCGAATAGCCCTAGCGCCTGGCTGACAATAGGGCAAGAAAATGTCATCCCTTTCAGCGCCGGTCAGCCAGCCCATGGTTGCTCTTATCAGGGCACAGGTACGGACACACAAGCCCATATCAACGCCAACGCCGGCAACGTTGGAACTGATGTTGCGTTACCGGCAGTGGACTACTACGGGAATGCGACCCAAGGGGTGGTTGCCGCTATCCCGGGGGTGGGTTCTGGCAGCTACACACAAACCGACTATAAACAGTCCGCCATCTGGACGAATGCGGATAAGTGCAACAGCAACAATACCTATGGCGGCAACCCCATAAGCCTCACCGCGCATAACACCGATTCCTGCGAAATCGGGCTGGCGTCCTGGAATGCCGCCGATATGGCCGCGAGGACGATTCATCAGGATGCCCATGGTCTCAAGCCGATCATCTACGCCTTGGGTTTCCAGGGCAATGGCGGCGACGATCCGGCGTTCATGATGCGCTTAGCCAATTGCCAGCCGGGCGCGGCGTGTGGGACTGTGGCCTCAGCAACGAACACTGCATATTGGTCCGGCCAGCCGTCGGGGATGTATGTCTCGATCCAGGTACCGGCAGATATCGGGTCCGCGCTGCAGACCGTCCTGGCGCAGGTTCTACGCCTGTCGATGTAATCGGAGAGGTAGGGCACGCTTTAGCTTGCCCATGAGGCTTTTGGCCGTGGGCAAGCTGGGAGCGTAGCTTTGTCCCTCGCAGTTCGGATGATTCGCATGCGGTTCGTTCGTTTGTCGGCAAGCTAAAGCATGCCCCACCCGCCGTCAATCCTGCTAATGTGGAACGTTCGGATCTCCACATGAGCGAAACAGGGGGAGCAGCGTGCAGATAGTCGCCGGAATCGATCTGGGCGGGACAGCCATCAATTACACCTTGGTAAACGGGCAGGAACAGTTCCTCATTGCGGGGCTGTGCGAACATCCCGCACTGGCCAAACAAGGGCCAAAAACCTGTCTCCAACAGATTGAGGACGGCCTCAAGATCGCCGCTGAAAAGGCGGGCGTGCCGCTCGGGGACGTGGTTGCCGCCGGGTTGGATACTCCGGGTCCGGCAAATGCCGAGGGCGTGCTCAGCGCGCGCGGGTCCACCAATTTCGTGCACGCCGATTGGACCAGCTTCGATATCCGCGCTGGCCTCGAAAAGAAGCTCGGCATCCCGGTGACTTATTTGAATGACGGCAATGCCAGCGCGCTGTGGGGGCACTTCAATATCTTCGGCGCCAGCACGCGGGAAACCTCGCTGACCGTGGTGATCGGCACCGGCCTGGGCGGCGGGGTCATCATCGAGGGCAATGTGGTGAAGGGCCGCGTGGGATTCGGCGGCGAACTCGGCCACGTGCTGCTCCCCTACCAGAGCATCGCCGCCATCGAGGGCTTGCGGCCGGGATGCAATTGCGGCCGCGTAGGCTGCCTGGAATCGGTGTGCTCGCTCGGGGCGATCGAAAGATCCTTCCTGCCGTATTTCCTGCCGAAGTATCCCGGCCACCAACTGGGCGCGCTGGGCAACCTGCACAATGCCGCCAAGCTGGTGCGCGGTCTGGCGGACAAAGGCGACCCTATGTGCAAGGAAATCTTCCGCGCGCAAGCCCACGCCCTGGGACTCTTCTTCGACGAGATGGTGAACACCTTCGACCCGGACGCCTTCATCGTGGGCGGCGGCGCCCTGGAAACCAGCGAAGAGTTCCAGCGCTGGTTCATTCAGGAGATCCGCGCCGGCATGCCGCCGCAGCGGGAAGAGCAGGCCGGCATTCCGATTTACATCATGCCCAACGGCGACACCGCCGGCGCCCGCGGCGTAGCCATCGAAGCCCTCAAGCGCCTCAGGGCCTGACGCGCAAACGTGGCGCACGCACTCCTGCGTGCCGCGTCGGCAATCCTGCCGACGCCTGGCACCGGTCGAAGACGCATCGAGAAGAGTCTCGACGCTGCACGCAAGTGCGTGCGCCACGCTAGCCCCTCCGCTCGGTTGTATCATATTGACTTCCGAGCCGCCGCTCGCTCATTTCCCGCGGAACTCGTCCGCCGAAAGCTGCGTAACCATTCGAGTGGGGCCGCCCGCCGCGGGGCGCACTCGTCTGCCCAAAGTGCCACACCGTTTGACAGGAGAAACGAAATGCCACGTCGCCATCGAAACCTCTTCGTCCTCGCGTTTCTGAGCCTTATTCTTCTCTTCGCGTTTCACGCGTCGAGCCAGCCGGCAACCACCGCGCAGCCCGCGCCCAAGTATCGCGATCCCAAGCTCACCATCGATGAGCGCGTGGCGGACTTGCTCAGCCGCATGACGCTGGAGGAAAAGGTCGCCGAAATCTGCGGCGGCGATCCCGCGAACGCTTCCCTGATCGATACCACCGGCACTTACAAACCCGATCAGGCCAACCTGGCTTTCCACGGCCTCTATGACGACGACTCGACCTACACGCCGCGCCAGGCCGCCATCCTGCGCAATGCGGTGCAACGCTATTTTCGCGAGAAAACCCGCCTCGGCATTCCCTGGCTGTTCATGAGCGAAGCGCTGCACGGTTTCATGGCCAACGGCAGCACCAGCTTCCCGCAGGTCCTCGGGCTGGCCAGCACTTTCGATCCGGCCCTGGTTCGCCGCGTCTTCACCGCCGCCGGCGACGAGGCTCGCTCCGCCGGCGTCGCTCAGGTCTTCACTCCGGTTCTCGATATCGCCCGCGATCCGCGCTGGGGCCGCACCGAAGAGACCTACGGCGAAGACCCATACCTGGTCTCGCGCATGGCCGTGGCCGCCATCACCGGCCTGCAAGGCGACGATTTCCATATCGACAACCACCACGTGATGGCCACCGCCAAGCACTTCGCCGTACACGGCCAGCCCGAGGGCGGCACCAACGCCGCGCCCGGCAATTACTCCGAACGCATCATCCGCGAAAACTTCCTGGTGCCATTTCAAGCCGCCGTCCAGGAGGCCCACGTGGGAAGCATCATGGCTTCTTACAACGAGATCGACGGTATCCCGTCGCACATCAACCACTGGCTGCTCGGCCGCGTCTTGCGCCAGGAGTGGGGCTTCGGCGGTTATATCACTTCCGATGGTGACGGGCTCCAGATGCTGGTCGAGACCCACCACGTGGCGGCCAACATGTCCGAAGCCGCGCGCCTGGCGCTGGCCACGGGAGTCGATTTCGATCTCTCCGACGGTTCCGTCTATCGCACCTTGATCGACCAGGTCAAGGACGGCGCTGTCCCGGAAAGCCTGGTGGATCGCGCCGCGGGCCGCCTGCTCGCCGCCAAGTTCCGCCTCGGCCTGTTCGAAGATCCCTATACCGATCCCGCCTACACCGAGAAGATCACCAGCGGCCCGGAGCATCGCAAGCTGGCCATCGAGGCCGCGCAAAAGGCCGTTGTCCTGCTGAAGAACACTGGCAACCTGCTGCCGCTCGATCTCGGCAAGCTCAAAACCATCGCCGTCATCGGCCCTAACGCCGCCGACGTCCACATTGGCGGATACGCGCGCGAACCAGGACACGGCGTCAGCATTCTGGATGGCATTCGCGAACGCGTCGGCTCCTCGGCCAAGGTGGTTTATGCCGAGGGCTGCCAAATCACCACGGCCAAGCAGGGCTGGCGCGGATGGCTGGCGAACAACGTCAAGCTGGCCGATCCGCAGGCGCAGGCGGAAAAAGTCGCCGCCGCGACCGAGCTGGCACGCAAGGCCGACGTCGCCATCCTGGTGGTCGGCGAAAACGAAAGCACCAACCGCGAAGCCTGGGGCGAATACCATCTGGGCGATCGCGATTCGCTCGATCTGCTCGGCGCCCAGAACGATCTGGTCAAGTCGGTCGTCGAAACCGGCACTCCCACCGTCGTCCTTCTGATCAACGGCCGGCCGCTCTCCATTAACTACATCGCCGAACACGTGCCGGCCATCTTAGAGGGCTGGTATCTCGGACAGGAAGGCGGCACCGCGGCGGCCAACGTCTTATTCGGCGACGTCAACCCGGGCGGCAAATTGCCCATCACCTTCCCCCACACGGTCGGCGCCCTGCCCGATTTCTACAATCACAAACCGACCGACGACCGCACTTACGCATTCAGCACCAGGAAGCCGCTCTACCCGTTCGGCTACGGCCTGAGTTATACCACCTTCAAGTTCGAAAACCTGCGCGTCGAGCCGGCGCAAATCGAGATCGGCGGCGTCGCCAAGGCCCGCGTGGATGTCACCAACACCGGCTCGCGCGAAGGCGATGAAGTTCCGCAGCTTTACCTGCATCAGCGCGTGGCATCGGTCACGCAGCCGGTCATGCAGTTGAAGGGCTTCGAGCGCATCACCCTCAAGCCGGGAGAAAAGCGCACCGTCGAATTCACCATTAACTCCGGAATGCTTTCCATCTTGAACACCGACATGCATCGCGTGGTCGAGCCGGGAATCTTCGACGTGATGGTCGGCCCCAGCTCGGCCGACACCAAGAAAGTCGCGCTCAAGGTGGTGGACCTGAACGGCCAGGCCGGCACGCCAGCTACGCTGAAGCCCAAGGGATCGGAATCCGGCGTGGTCAGCACTTTCGACGATCTCAAAATCGCCGCGAATTTCGGTAAGTGGACCGTGATGACTGACTCCATGATGGGCGGCAAATCCACCGCAACCATGGACGCCGTTGCTGGCGGCGCCAACGGGACCAAGGGAGCCATGCGCGTGGCCGGCGAGAACGTCAAAGGCGCCGGCTTCATTTTTGGCGGAGCCGTTTACTCTCCCGGCCCCGGCATGATGCAGGGCGCCGATCTCTCCGACAAAAAGAACATCACCTTCTGGGCCAAAGGCGATGGCAAAACCTGCCGCCTCCTGATCTTCACCGACACCAAAGGCCAAAACCCGACCTTCCGCAGCTTCGTCGCTGCTCCCGAGTGGAAGCAGTACACGTTCTCGCTAGCCAGCCTCTCGACCGATGGCCACGACCTCTCCGGCCTGGCATTCCTAAGTCCCCCCGGCGAAGGAAAATTCGAGTTCTTCCTCGATGAGGTGGAGATTAAGTAGGCGGAGCAAAAGGAGCAAAAGGAGCAAAAGGGAGCAAAACGGGTCAGACGGGTCAGACGCATTTCCGCAACACGCGCCGGGCCAACTACGCCCTCTTTGCTTCACGCCTTATGCCCTCGGCAATCCACATCCGAAGTTGCGTCTGGTAGCCTACCGACTTCTCAGCCGCGATGTGCTTCGCCGCGGCGATCTGCTCCGGGGCCAGGCGAATGGAAATCGGCGACTTTGCGCGGGCGTGGCGGTCGCGGATCTTCTTCGCCAGTGCCGACGACAGTTTGACCCGTTCGGCCGCGGGCAACTTATCCCACACACTAGCAACCGAGTGCCTCTCGAAATATTCCGCGGCCTCCCGGTCGGATTGAAACTTCGGAAGTGGCGATTTCGCAGGAGAAAGCTTTTTCTTCATTCGACTCTTGCCTATTTGCGGCGAAACAGCCGCCGCTCACTTGCCTCCATGTCCCGAGCCGTGATCACTCTGACTAGGCCTCCGGACAATCGGCGAAACACGACGAAAGCGAGCCGGCCGTCCAGCGTTTCCCCTAACGCGATATATCGCTTCTGGCGCGCTCGCCTGACCTTGTGGCTACCGGCGAAGACTTCCTCCACCTCTTCCGGGGTGTACTCGTGCCGCTCGATATGGAACGTGTTGTCATCATCCCACTCAAAACCGGAAATAACCACACTGCCATCGTATCAGATTGTATATACGAAACGCTACAGGGCCGAAAGGAGGAGCAACGAGCAAAAGGGGTCAGACGCGTCAGACGCATTTTCCGTAACGCTTGGCGCCCTGGCTGACTTACAGATCTTCCTTTGCAATCTCAGCAAGAATGACTGGCCCCAATTCTCCTTTGTCGTGGTAGGCGAAGCGGTACTGCAGCCAACCTTCACGCCGCAACGTCCGATGGGAACCTGAGGTGCGGAACGATGCGCCACCCGACCCGCTGCAACGCTCCAAGCACGCTCCAGGCCTTGGTGGCGGGCCATGCGCTCATGCAGCTACGGAAAACTGCAACGTGTCGGCTCCCGGCGGCATTTCCCCGTGCTCAATTTCTTCAGCGATTACGCGGAGAGCGAGCGCCTTAGCCTTCAGAGTGGCTTCTTCGGACGTTGCGCCGTATACCGTCACGCCTGGCAGTTCGGAAATGCCGGCAATCCAGCGGCCATCCGTTTCGCGGAGCAACCGGATCGTGAGCTGCATATGCCCCATTCTACTATGTGGTATGCAGGAGAAACGGCTGCCTGCTCACCCCGGCAGCACGTCCGCGAACACGAATCCGTCGCGTTCGACGACTTCTCCCGAGCGGACTTCGATGGGACTCGAGAACGGCGGTGCATCGTGCACAAACGTGTGAAACTCTCCGTTCTCGCCGCACGGATCGATTCCAGGCGGCAAATCCTCCAGGAAACTCCGGTCGAAATCGCGGCCGGCAAAAGTTTGGGCAAGCTTGGCCGGATCCACGCAAGTGACTTTCGCTTTCACGCCCGCGGCAATCATCTCCAGAGCCAGATCTTTCGTTGGAACCAGCCACAGGGGAAACAGTGGTTCGAGACCCGTGCCTTGTAATTGCCGGATGCGATAGTCGCGAATGTCTTGCAGAAAGAGGTCGCCGAATGCCACCGCCGTGATTCCCTCCGCGACCGCGCGTTGGCACACCACGCGCATCCGGTCTTCGTACTCCGCGTTCGAGCACGGCGCAGGCAGTTCCACCGCCCATAGCGGGAGGCCCGTGCGCTCCGCCTGGGCCTCCACCAGCGCGCGCCGGACGGCATGCATCGCCACGCGGTTGGCCTCCGAGTTGAAGCTGGTGACCAGCGCGGCCACGTGCAGGTCCGCATTCCGCCGCAGGAGATGCAGCGTCCAGGCGCTGTCTTTCCCGCTGCTCCACGATAAGAGAACTTTTTTCATTGGGACAGGCTGCCAAACTCCCAATTGTAGCTGAGCGGCAAAACCGCCCGCACTGCATCTATGATGAACGGTTAGGGGGCGCATTGCGTGCTTCGTTACTACATCACCGATCGGCATTCCGCGGGCGGCGTCGAGCCGCTGTTGGGATTCGTCGAGCGCGCGCTGGCGAGCGGTGTGGAACGCATCCAGATCCGCGAAAAAGATCTGCCCGCGCGAGAGATGTGCGCGCTAGCGCGGCGCGTGCTCGAGTTACCGAACCCGCATGGATCGCGCATTCTGGTGAATGGGCGCGCCGATGTGGCGCTGGCTGCCGGAGCGCACGGCGTGCATCTGCCCTCCGGGTCCATCGCGCCCGCGGTGCTGCGCGCTATCGTGCCGGCGGGCTTCCTGATCGGAGTCTCGACGCACTCGCTCGCCGAGTTGCGCGCGGCCGAGGCCGAAGGCGCGGACCTGGCGGTTTTCGGACCGGTTTTCTTTACTCCCTCGAAAGCCGGCTACGGAGCGCCGCTGGGTCTCGAAGCGCTGCGGGAAGCCAGCCGCGCCGTCTCCATCCCGGTGTTCGCGCTGGGCGGCATCACTCCGCAAAAGGCCCCGCTCTGCATGGCCGCCGGCGCGGCAGGCATCGCCGGCATCTCCTTCTTTCAAAGCTGACTACGCCATCTCGCAATTACGATGGCGTTTTATCGCGCAGACGCGAGGGCGAGGCGTGCCTGGGGCATGCCCGGCCCGACCCCGTCCGAACAACCAGTCACAAGCGCTCCTTAAAGGCATGCCGGGTCCCCTCTGGGTCCGCCCGCGAAGCCCCGCCGCCCGCAACGCACTCTTCTTCTTAGCTTGCACAAAGCACGCCCCACCGTGCGCCGTGTTCCAATAATGAGGGGGAAAATTTGCGATGTCCTTCCGCGGCGTGGATTACTTTCTGGTGGATTCGCTGTTCAGCGAAGAAGAACGGCTGGTGCGGCAGACCGCGCGCCGCTTCGCCGACGAGCGCATCCTGCCGCTGATCCGCGACTGCTACCGCGACGCCCGTTTCCCTTCCGAGCTAATCCCCGAATTGGGCGAGCTCGGCTTTCTCGGCGCCAACCTCGAAGGCTACGGCTGCGCGGGCATGAGCAACGTCGAGTACGGGCTCGTCATGCAGGAGTTGGAGCGCGCCGATTCCGGCATCCGCAGCTTCGTCTCCGTGCAGGGCGCGCTGGTCATGTACCCCATCCTCACCTTCGGCTCCGAGGAGCAGAAGCGCCGCTGGCTGCCGCGCCTCCAAAACGGATCCGCCATCGGATGTTTCGGACTGACCGAGCCGGATTTCGGCTCGAACCCCGCCGGCATGCGCACCACCGCGAGCCGCGATGGCGCCGGCTGGGTGCTCAACGGCGAGAAAACCTGGATCACCAACGGCGGCGTGGCCGACGTCTCCGTGGTGTGGGCGCGCACGGCCGAAGGCATCGCCGGCTTTTTGGTCGAGCGCGGCACGCCGGGCTTTTCGACCAGCGATATCCACGGCAAGTGGTCGATGCGGGCCTCGGTAACCTCCAGCCTGTCGATGGCGGACTGCCGCGTCGACGATAGCGATCGGCTGCCCGAAGCCAGGGGACTCAAGGCCGCGCTCGCCTGCCTGACCCAGGCGCGCTACGGCATCGGCTGGGGCGTTATCGGCGCCGCCATGGACTGCTACGAAACCGCCCGCCAGTACGCCATCCTGCGCAAGCAGTTCGACAACCGGCCGATCGCTTCCCATCAACTGGTGCAGGAGAAACTGGCCTGGATGATCACCGAAATCACCAAGGCGCAATTGCTGGCCTGCCACGCCGGCCGGCTCAAGGACCAGGGCACGCTGGAGCCCGCCCATGTCTCCATGCTGAAGCGCAATAACACAGCCATGGCGCTCGAATGCGCGCGCCTGAGCCGCGATCTGCTGGGTGCCAACGGCATCACCGACGAGTACCCCGTCATGCGCCACCTCTGCAACCTGGAAACGGTGAAGACCTATGAGGGCACCGATCACATCCACGCTCTGGTAATCGGCGAGCGAGTCACCGGCATCGCGGCGTATCGGTAAAAGCCGGCCACGTGGTTGCTGGGCGGGATTGGAGCCGGGGCCCTCGTGATTCACGGCCGTTGGTCGACTGTGTTAGCCATCACGGCTCAAGCACTACCCGTCGCCACGGGCCTGGCTTTGGAGTAGAATCAAAACCAAGATGAGAAGATCCGTTTTGCTGTTCCCCTCAAGTGCAATCTTGCTTCTTGCCGGTCTCGCTGCTGCGCAGACCACCCCTCCTGCGACCGGACCGGACGCCACCATTCGCACCACTTCGACCGAGGTGTTGCTGGACGTAGCGGTGACCGATAAACACGGGAAAAACGTGAAGAACCTGAAGCAGGGCGACGTCGAAGTATACGAAGACGGCGTCAAACAGGCGGTCACGAGTTTCCGCCTGGCTGGCCGCGATTCGCAGACCCAGCAGCCAGAGGCAGCGGCCGGAACAGCGGCAGGTACCTCACAGACCCCGCGCCCGTTGCGGGCTGTCAACCTGATTTGTATTGTCTTTCACAACATCGACCCGATCGCGCGGAAGAACGCAACTCAGGCCGTGCGGGAGTTTCTGAAAGACGGCCTGCCGGCGGGCGCCTACGTCGGGATGTTCCTGTTGTCCGACCGGTTGACCCCGATCATGGCGTTCACGGCGGACCGCGACAAGGCCAACCAGGCGGCGGAGCAGGCGTTCAACCTGACCCCGCTCAGTTTCACCAACGCGTCGGTGGGGATGCTGACCGCAAACCCGAACATGTATACGATCACCACTGTGATGACGGGCGGTGGTGGACCCGGCACGACCGTGACCTCGACGGGAACGGTGACCGGCGGCGAGATTTCCAACACCGTGTTTGCCGGGGCGGATGTCAGCAACGGCGCCGGAGCCAACGCGCTGCGCGGGGACGAGGTGGGCGCGAGCCGCGACTTCGCCAACCTGACCGGGGGACGCGCGGAGGATGCCATCAACAACCTGATCAAAGCGTTGGGCACGTTGCCCGGGCGCAAGACGATTCTGATGCTTACGCAGGGTCTGCTGACTACGGGCGATCCCGACGCGCTTCATAACATGCTTACCAAGGCGATTGCCAACGGCATAACGTTCTATCCTGTCGACATCACGGGTTTGACCGAGACCTCGACGGTACAGGCCGCCAACCTCACGTTGGGCTCGGTGGCGAAAACCAGCGCGACCCAAAGCTCCAGTAGTAATGCCGGCGGCTCCACGAAAACGGCTGGCACGAGCTCGGGCGGCGCCACCACTACCACCACGCAGCCCAACATGGAAGCGATGAAGCAACAGAGCCAGCAGGGCGACACGATGATGCAGGGCGTGCGCGCTTCCAATACCCAGGCCAGCCTGCGCGCGCTCGCCGAGGGCACTGGCGGCTTCATGATCGCCAACTCGCAAGATTACGCGAAGCCGTTTTCGAAAATTCTCGACAATGTGGCTGCGCACTATGAAGTGAGTTATCGCCCCACCGAGGATAAGTACGATGGCCGGCTGCGCAAGGTCGAGGTGAAGCTGCTGGGACACGCCGACGCCCACGCGGAGAGCCGGACGAGCTATTTTGCGATGCCGGACCTGAAGGGATCGGCGCCGTTGCAGCCGTTCGAAGTGATGGGTCTGCGGGTGCTGGGCGCGACTCCGCCGCCGCACGGCTTCGACTTCCACACGGTCGCATTCCATTTTCAGAATGAAGGCGCGAATTCGCACGGGATGCTCTATTTTGAGGTGCCCGGCCAGACGCTGTCGGCTGCGCCGGGAGCCAACCAGACCCACGAAGTGCATCCGTCGCTGATGGCGTTGGTAAAAGATTCGGCCGGGCAGGTGGTGGATAAGTACAGCTATGACCAAACCTATCGTCTTGCGGACGACAAGTGGAAGGCCGCGCTGGCGGCGCCAGTCGTCTATACCCATCCATTGAGTCTGCCGGCCGGACATTACACCGTGGAGACGGCGGTTATCGATCGCGAAGCAGAACGGGCGAGCACGAACGTGACGCAGTTCGACAACCCGGAGATGAGGGGCCTCGGCATGAGCAGCCTGATGGCGATACAGAGCGTCGAAAACGCCGACAAGCTGGATGCGGCCGATCCCATGCAGTTCCAGGGCAAGGTGCTGGTGCCGATGCTGAGTAAGACGGCGCATGAGGGCACTCCCTACCTGCTGTACTTCACCGTCTATCCGGAGCCCTCCAATTCCGAAAAGCCCGTGGCACAGGTCGAGGTTTCCGCGGACGGCAAGGTCCTGATACCGGCAGCGGCGTTGAAACTCACGGCGGAAGGCGGCGTGCTCAGAGGGTTGATGAGGGGCCCGGCAGTTGCGGGCAATCTCCAGGCGAAGGTCACCGTCTCGCAAGGTAACTTGCCGCCGGTCACGCAAACGCTCGACTATACGGTTGTGAAGTAACCGGCGGCAAGCCGGCCACGGAACCAGCGGGAACCAGGGACAGCACCAAATTACAGATTACGTCCCGTCCGTCCCCCGGTTCTCCCCCCGGTTCTCCGGGGATGCATGCCGATTGCGACCGAACGAGCCGAACGCGAATATCAGTTTTTGATGACCCACACCCGTCTCACCGCGCATTAAAATTCATTGCCGTGCCAGTTTTCACTCCGGAATTGCGCTTTTAGGGATGAGCGGTAGACGTTAAGTTCATTCGTAAGGAGCAATCAGATGGCAATCCAACAACAACAAATCGACTCCTATGTCGGTCCGGAAACGTTTAAGACGTGGGCGCTGCTGGAGCGCAGGTCCAGCACCGAACGAATTCGCTTCGAACAGTCAAAGCGTTTTTTAATGTCCGACGCGATGTCCGTTCTGAGACTCCAGGCGCTCGATGACGTGGATCTGGTGATGACAGTTGGGCGTGATTGTCGGAGAGGCCTGGACCTTGTCGGCATGAACCAGAAGATTGACAAAGATACGGCGCTCGATCTGCTCGAACTTTATGGGGCGGCGGTGGACGTGTTGGCTCAAGAAAACGAAATGTTCAGGGGTATGTTTGCGATTGGCATCTTCACCCAGTTGGTCACGTTTCCATTTGCGATCCTGACAACTCGAGCGGAAGGCATGCTCAAGAACCTCAAACTCCTGAAGGAAGAACTCAGCCGAACGGAGATCCAGACCAGAAAGGCCCAAGTAAAGCTCGCCCTGCATGGTGCGCTTACGGTATGTGAGGTTTTGACTCCGGAATTAACGATGCTTGCGCGCGCTGAGGTCTGCATCACGGATGAGCTGATCGAGTACTTTCTTGGCCCAGACGCACCCACGCTAACGGAACGCGTCAAGACTGTCTCCATACCTGTAACCAAATTGCTCTCCGAAGCTGTTGAGGAAGTGAAGAACTTTGGTGCCGTGGCTCATAACGTCGCGAAACAGACGGGTAGACTCGCCACCGCGGCAACCATTTACTACGACGTGCAAGAGATCGCCGAGGAAGCAGAGCGTGCGAGCCAGATCAAAGAGCGGCTGGAGGATCTAAGGACGGCACACGCCGATCTTAAAGAGTTCTTGACCCAGTATACCTACAAGCTAAGACAATTCGAGCACCAGCTTGCCAGGTGGGAGCTCAACATGACCGCTGCAGGGGCTGTATTGGCGGATGCACGCGACACGCTTGACGAAGATATAAAGCATTTACGCTACAACACCAGCGGCCAAATGGCATGGCCTCTGCGACCTTGAGGTATGACAACGATTCGCCGGAAAGTGGGCCATTTCTATCCCTCCGCCGCTGAACGCGCTCGGAGGCTGAACTCGTAGGCCGGTCTCGGCGGTTTCCGGTTCATGTTCAGGACGTAGTCCCCAAATCGATTGATATGTTCTGTCAGGTATGGGCTAACGCGGGCCAGCGCCGCCTCCGGAATGTCATCTCCTTCATCCTGAAGCTGGCCGATTACTTGGGTCAATGAGCAGACGTTATGGAAGATCAAGCAGTTGGCAACCAGATGGTTGTACTGGATGACTTTCCGCTGCTCATCCCGGCTGTTCTCCGTAATAACGCCCTCACCGCCAAAGAACACCCACTTCAGGAATTGATTCAACCGCTCGCTCTTATTCGTTGCCGCTTGGATCGTCAGAAGGCGAAACAGGGACGGCCTGAATTGCGTAGTGCATACTGAAGCCTCCGCCGCCGCCCCTCACCGCCCTTCCCTTATCGCCGCCAACACCGCACTTACCCTCTCTGCCGAGCCGGTGAAAATCCCGACCGGCATCTGGCGGAAGCTCAGCATCCGCCGATAGATGACATCTTCCAGCAGCGAATTGACGCCCCAGCCGCCCAGGTATTGCAGGCGAAGATCGCGATCGCGGTTCAGCTCCGCGCCCGCGGTCCAGCGGCCCAGATCCGATCTTTGTCCGGCGTAAGTGCCGAACAAGTCGGCCGCGGAATAGACACCGACCCCGCCGAGCGATTCAACCACCGGCCGATAGTCATCGCGCTTTAAGCGCGCTTCTACTTGATCGACGTCGATCGAGAGCGGGCCGGCCTGGCCCAGAAACACCATGTCGTAACCGCGCCCGTCCACCGTGTTGGCCCACACTGTCCCGTAAGGGAACGACGCGAAGAAGGTGGCTAACTCGCTCCGCACCGTCCGCTCGTCGCTTTCATAGAGCGGCACGTAGAGCGAGAAAAAGCCGCCTGGGTTGAGACGCTCTCTTATCGCATCGAAATACTCTTTGGTATAGAGCGCGGCGGTGCCTTTGACGAACACGTCCAGCGGATCCGACGCGATGATGTCGAACTTATCCGGTGCGGTCAGCACGTAGTGGCGCGCATCGTCGAATATGATGCGCGTGCGCGGGTTGTGCAGCACGTCGTAATCCTGCTTGGCGAAGTAGCGCGTGGAAGTGGGCGGAATCACCGGCTCGATCTCGCACACGGTGATCTTTTCGATGCTCGGATAGCGGGTGAAAGTTCCGGCCGAAACTCCGGCGCCGAAGCCGATTCCCAGGACAGTGCGCGGATTCGCGTGCAGCAGCGCGGGTAAGTGGCCGACCATGCGCTGGAGCTTCATGTCATAGGGCTCGGTGGTAGCTTCGACATGGCCGTTGACGTCGACCTCGATGTTGCCGTCGTTCCAGCGCGTGATGGCGACCGACGAATTGATGCCTTCAGCCGTGTAGAGCAGCGTGGCGGATTTCAGATTCACCGCTGTGCGGCGGCCATAAGCGATCACTTTTCCGGGCAGCGGATCGATGGTCGCGGCCAGCCAGAGTGCCACCACCAGCGACACCGCCAGCGCAGCGGCGAGCGCGAACGAGCGGCTCCGGCGCACGCATGGCGCCAGCGCGAAGACCGCCGCAAATGCGGAAATCGCCAGCAAGACGCGCTCGGTCTGCTGCGTGCCGATGGCGGGCACCAGCACCAGGCTCACCAGCAGCGCGCCGACGATCGCGCCGAGCGTATTGGCGGCGTAGACACCGCCCACCACGCGGCCCGAATCTTCACCCGTTTCCGCCACCGCCGCGCAGGCCAGCGGAAAACTCGCGCCCCACAGCAGAGTCGGCGGCAGAATCGCCCACAGGCAGCGCGCCATATCCAATTGAAAGGTGAGCCAGGGACTGGACGCCAGCAACGGGTCGATGGGCCAGTATGGCAGCGAATCGGCGATCATGTAGGCGGTCCATGCGATGCCGCCGGCCAGCAGCACCTGGCACCAGCCCAGCGCCAGTTGCGGCCGCACGCTGCGCACCAGCGCAGAACCCACGCCGCTGCCGATGGCGAGGCCGATCAAAAACACCGCCAGGATGATGGAGAAGACGTAGACCGTGGAGCCGAGCAGCATCGCTACCAGGCGCGTCCACACCACTTCGGCGCCCAAGGCGGCGGCGCCCGAAAGCGCGATGGTGACATACACGGGCCAGTGCCGCGACCACAAGCCGGGTTGCCGCGGCGCGGTTGGCGCGGCGTCGCTCCGAATCGGCATGGGCATGCGTTTCGAAAGCGCGTAGCTGACCGCCGCAACCGCCAGATTGACCGCGACCGCGAACCACGTGGCGATGGCGGTGTTGTAAAGCCGCAGCAGATAGAAGCCAGCCAACAGGCAGCCCAGCACGGCGCCGGCGGTGTTGGCCGCATAAAGCGCGCCCCACCAGGACGCCGCGCGCGGCGTGGCTTCCACCCAGCGCGCCAGCGCCGGCAGCGACGCGCCCATCAGCATGGTGGGCGGCAGCAGACACGCCCCCGCAACTGCCGCGCGCAGCAGAAAGCCCGGCATGCCGTGCTCCGCGCCGGCGATGTAGATGCGGTCCACCAGCGGAATGCCGGCCAGCGCCAGCGCGGCGAACGCGGCGATGCCCAGCTCCAGCGCCGCGTAAATGCGCAGCGGATGCCAGTTCGGCGACACGCGCGGCAACGCCAGGCTGCCGGCGCACAGGCCGCCCATGTAAGCCGCCAGCAGGAACCCGAGCGAGATGGCCGTCGATCCGATGGCAAGTTGCAGCAGTTGATACCAGACGATTTCGTAGATCAACGCCGAACAGCCGCTGGCGGCAAACAACGCCAGCAGCAACGGCAAACTCCGCGAGGCGTGCGACGGTTGAGGCTCATCTTGCATGGAACGTCAATCATACTTCAGCGCGCCGCCGCGCCGCGGGAACTCGCGGCAATGATCCGTGCGAACACTTCGTGATACATTCGAAATGGCGCGCCCCTCGGGCCCTTAGCTCAGCTGGTTAGAGCAGCGGACTCATAATCCGTTGGTCGAAGGTTCAAATCCTTCAGGGCCCACCACCGGCCGTTCCACCCGTGATACGCTCGGCTTTGTGAATATGCGCGCTTTGCCCATTGCCTGCCTGCTCTTTGCGCCGCTGGTTTGCGCGCAAGACCGGCCGCTCGCTTCCCTGACCTACACGCCGAGCCTCGAGCTGAAGTTTCTCGATCGCACGGCTGACCCCTGCGTGGATTTCTACCGCTTCTCCTGCGGCAGTTGGAACAAACTGAATCCGATTCCGCCCGACCAGGCGCGCTGGAACGTCTACAGCAAACTTTCCAGCGAGAACATGCAGTACCTGTGGGGAATGCTCGAAGAGTATGCCAAGCCGGCGCCGGGCCGCACGCCCAACCAGCAGAAGATCGGCGACTATTTCGCCGCCTGCATGGATGAGGCGGCCATCGAAAAGGCCGGCACGCGCCCGCTGGAGACGAGCCTGGGCGAGATCGCGGCCCTGAAGAGCGCTGCCGATCTGGCGCCGCTCGTGGCGCGGCTGCACCTGGTTTCCGGCTCGGCTCTTTTCGGCTTCGGCTCCAACCAGGATTTTGCCGATTCCGAGCAGGTGATCGGTTTCGCCGGCGCCGGCGGGCTGGGCCTGCCCGATCGCGATTACTACGTCAAGACCGACGACAAATCGAAAGAGACGCGCGCGCGCTATCTCGACCACGTGACTCGCATGTTGGGCCTGCTGGGCGATGCGCCGGCGACCGCGCGCGCGGAAGCCACTACCGTGATGGCGATCGAAACCGAGCTAGCCAAAGCGTCGCTCACCCGCGTCGAGCTGCGCGATCCGTATAACCTGTTTCACAAGTTGTCACCGGCCGATCTCGAGAAGCTGACGCCGCATTTCGCCTGGCCGCAATACTGGCAGACCGTCGGCCTCGCCGCGCCCGCGGTGATCAACGTCACCGAACCCAAGTTCTTCGGTGAAGTCGAGAAGCTGATCGAATCGCGCCCTACGGCCGATTGGAAGACCTATCTGCGCTGGCACCTGGTGAATGATCGTGCGCGCTATCTGAGTAAGGCGTTTGTCACCGCGGATTTCGATTTCTACAGCAAGTACCTGCGCGACGTGAAAGAGATGGAGCCGCGCTGGAAGCGCTGTGTGAAACGCGTAGATCGGGACCTCGGCGAGGCTCTTGGCCAGGTGTTCGTGGAAAAGACATTTACCCCCGAGACCAAAGCCAGCGCGGTCGCCATGACGCGCGAGATCGAAAAGACCATGGAAGCCGACATCAAGCAGCTCTCCTGGATGGGCGGCGCGACCAAACAGAAGGCGCTCGATAAACTCCATGGCGTGGTGAATAAGATCGGTTACCCGAACCAATGGCGCGACTACAGTTCCGTCGTCATCGCGCCTGACGACTATGCGGGCGACGCCGCGCGTTGCGATCTCTTCGAAAACCGCCGCCAGCTCGCCAAGATCGGCAAGCCGGTGGACCGCGGCGAGTGGGGGATGACGCCGCCCACGGTCAACGCCTACTACGACCCGCAGATGAACGACATCAATTTTCCGGCCGGCGTGCTGGAGCCGCCGCTCTACGATCCGAAGATGGACGACGCGCCCAACTACGGCAACACCGGCGCCACCATCGGCCACGAGTTGACGCACGGCTTCGACGACGAGGGCCGCCAGTTCGACGCCAAGGGCAACCTCAAGGATTGGTGGACCAAGCAGGATGCCGACGCTTTCGTCGCGCGCGCCGCCTGCGTTTCCACGCAGTATTCGCAATACACCGCGATCGACGACATCAAGATCAACGGCAAGCTGACGCTGGGCGAAGACGTGGCCGACCTGGGCGGCACGATGCTGGCCTACATGGCGTGGAAAGACGCAACTAAGGACGAGAAGCTCGAACCCATCGATGGATTCACTCCGGACCAGCGCTACTTCATCGGCATGGCACAGTGGGCCTGCGGCGACGAGCGCCCCGCCAGCAAACGCCTGCATGCGCTCACCGATCCGCATTCGCCCGAGGAATACCGCATCAACGGCGTAGTCTCCAACATGCCGGAGTTCGCTAAGGCTTTCGCCTGCAAATCAGACCAGCCGATGGTTCGCGCCAACGCCTGCCGCGTGTGGTGAGACGGTGGGGCAGGTTTCAACCTGCCAACGCCCGTTTGCGGGTGCGTTTTGAGGTGCGTTGTGTCGCTACGACACACTTGCCTGCGATGAGTGGCGATTTCAGAGCTGTTGTTCCCGGCCATCGACGTGCTCATACGAATTATTATGCGTGTGCGAGCGTTAGTGTGTCTGGCGCTGTTGAGCGCGAGCTACATCGCCAGGCCGGTCAGCGCGATCGCGATGCCCGCCACGCCGGCGATCACACCAATCACCGGGAACATCATCTTGCGCGCGATGAAGTAAATCGAGCTCAGCACCAGCGCGATCTCGAGCAGCCCTTCGCCCACGTCATAACGTAATGCGCGGTGTTCGGCGGCTTGCGAAGCTTCCTCATGGCCCTCGGCTTCCTTCTGGATGTCTTTGCCCTGTTTATCGTACTTCTTCAACTGCGCTTCGTTATCGGCTTTCATTTTTCCCGCGGCTTCGCCCTTGGCGCCAAGCACCACGAGCAGGTTCAGTCCCAGTTCGACGTTGTGAGTTTTGATGCGGGATGCCTGGTAGTGCGACCAGGCGTCATTGGCCTCGGACTTGGTAATGATGGCCTCCGTGTGCGTGCGGTGCGACATAATGGAGACGATCGCGAGCGCAACCGCCAGCACGGCCGCCAGAATACCGACCATTTGGCCGGCGCCATCGGACTCATGTCCTTCGTGGTGAATTTCGAGTTCTGCCATATTGGTCTTCGTATTATATGCCAGAACGCGGGAGTTTTTGGACGCACTGCGGCCGAGAGGAGTGGAGCGAAAAAAAGAGGAGCGTTGTGGGTGGCCGGGCTTCGCGGACTTAGCGCCGTGCGTATCGGCCACCCGATGATTTGAGTAGAAACTTCGTCGATGTGAGCCCGCTGGATGGCGGACAATGTCGGGTCGATTCGTTCCTTACTCTCTGTTATCCGAGCGGGCGGCAATAATAGCTATCCGTATTCCGCCGGCGGTTATGAATTCCTGGAATCCAAAGTCTTCCGTCGAGAGTCCAGCCCGAAGGGGACCCCGCATGCCGTTAACGGGCGCCGGAAGTTCAGTATCACTTGAGTGCAACGGTCTCTGGCCAAAGAGAGGGACTAGCAGCGGAGCCTGGCGCCACAGTCCCAATTCAAGGATAAGGGATGCGTCAAGGGTTTGAGGGCTAAGTGATTGATTTAGTTGTGGAAAATGATTGTGACTGGGATTGCGGCGGCAGAGGAAAGACTTTCCGGGCTTCGCCCGGTTGGCAGGTCGGGGACCGGCCCCACGGTTGATGAGAACTCCGGAACCGCCGGGGCACTATCCGGGCGTGAGTTTCTATCGCCGCAGGCTGCCGCATTGGCAGCCCAAGGCGTTCCGATCTTTCTGACCTGGAGGCTGTTCGGATCGCTGCCGGGCTACGCCCGGGTTGGCAGGTCGGAGACCTGCCTTACCGTGGGGCAGGTCACCGACCTGCCTTACCGTGGGGCAGGTCACCGACCTGCCTTACCGGAGATTTTCGGCCGGTGAGTCTTGTGCCAGAGGGTAGGCAGCTGGTGCCTCACTTGAGACAGTTGGCAGGTCGGGGACCACACCTGTCCAAGATATCCTTAGGGGCCCGATTCGGCCGCTGTAAACGTTGGGGATAGCTATGCCGGCTGCGGTGTTCGCCTGAGGAGGTTGGAGGGCGAAACCGGCAAGTGTTACTCGCGTT
>Ga0302319_10000784_pt1 | contig 70934 bp, 56 predicted proteins | sample Bog_T0_2_FD_203319 | JGI IMG/M metagenome (GOLD analysis project Ga0302319, IMG submission 203319) | Peat permafrost microbial communities from Stordalen Mire near Abisko, Sweden - Bog_T0_2 | ecosystem: Environmental > Terrestrial > Soil > Wetlands > Peat | place: Sweden: Abisko, Stordalen Mire...
CGCAGACGGCCACGGCATCCGTGCCTCCGGCGGGTTTCACGATCAAACAGTACGTGCCGCCGACCCCTGCCGAGCAGGCAGCCACCTTGGTGAAGACCAAGAAAGTGGAAGAAATGAGCTTTGCCGAGTGGCAGATGGTCTTGTCGGAAGGCACCCCTGAGGACGCCGAAAAAGTATGGTCGGCGCTCAAAGGGAAGCCGCTGCAGATGCAGGCTTTCGTCATTAGCGTCGATTCCTCAAGCAAGTTGAACCTCGCGGGCAGCCAGGATGACATCGACGCGAAGCGGGCGGACATCGACCTGACGATGTCGGGGCCAATTCCGGCGGCGAGGTTGCCGAAGGAGGGAGCGGACGACTTCAAGTTCGAAGGAACGCCGGTCTCTTACGTGGCCAAGCCGTTTGTGATGACGATGAATGAGGGAGCGTTGCTGGGCAAGGCGCCAGCACCGAAGGCACCGGTGCACAAGAAGCCGGCGGCACACTGAGTGGGGCTGGTATCAGGCGACAGGTCTTAGACGTCAGGAAGGCCTGCTGGAGCTGGAAAAACAGATCGACAAGATCTACCAAAGAAATAAGGGCGGTCCTGAATCGGACCGCCCTCTTTCTTGGTGGATGCTGTATTTTGGTGCGTTATCGCGCTTGTTTCTTTTCCAGTTGAACGGGATGCGCGCTGCGCGAAGGACGCTTCGCTCCTCCCCGCATGGGACGAATGTCGATCTTGAGTTCCTGCATGGTCCGGCTCAGGGTGTTGCGGTGCATTCCCAGTTGCCGGGCTGCCTTGCATTGATTGCCCCGATTTTCCTCGAGAACGGTCATGATGAAACGCTTCTTGAATTCGCGAACCGCTTCCGAGTAGAGGATGTTGCTGTTGTACATCTGAAGGATGAGTGCTTCCAGTTGATCTTTCAATGCTGCCTCGTTTCCGCACCTTCTACCTTATGAATCTCTATAAAGCCTCTCGCCCAAGGCAACTCCTCGTGCGCGAATCCAAGATCGAGGTTGCTCCCGTGCGTGGCCCCCGAATCTCACCAACCTTCAAGAAATCGCTTAAAAGTCACGAAAGCCGGGGCATAACTTTGTCAGTAGCCGGATGTGCCTGCCGCATGTAATCCAAGCCCTGGTAGAAACGGTGGCGCAATTCTGACGGTGCGAGCCAGATGGCGGCCCTTCCGCCTACCAGGAAATAAGGTGCTAACTGTGATCCCGAAAGCCAAGCCGCGGTGGAGGCAAAAGTTGCCACCGCGGTGAGCACAATCGCAACCACCAGGACACCCCGTAACAAACCGAGGACGGCTCCCAGCAGACGGTCGACGGAGCTCAGACCAGCCTTCTTCATTGCCCAGCGCGCAATCCGTCCGGCAAATCCGGCGACCAGCAGGACTGCGAAAAAAATAATCAGGAAGCCAGCGATTTCGCCAACCCAGGGCGATTTCAAATGGGGCGCGAACCATGCCGCCAGGCGATGATATTGCCAGGCGGCCAACAGGTATCCCACGACCAAGCCAGCCAGTTTGAAAGCTTCGTGAAAGAAGCCTTCCATGGCCGCGCCGATCACCGAAAAAACCAGAAAGACGAGAATGATCCAGTCCGCTATGCTCATGGTTCAGAATCGAAAGGCCAGATCCGCTACATTCCTATCAGAAGTCTGATATGGAGTCTGTGATCCGAATTCAATGAGACCAGCGCACGTGGACTAGATCTCCAACTCGCGTCCCGTCAATTGACGGTATGCCCCGAGGTATTTTTCGCTAGTCCGCAGCGCAACGTCGTGGGGAAGGGCGGGCGCGGGGGGCTGTTTGTTCCAGCGAATTTCTTCGAGGTAATCCCGAACGTATTGCTTGTCATAGGAATCCTGCGCTTTGCCCGGTTGATAACTGTCGGCCGGCCAGAAACGCGAGGAATCCGGTGTGAGTACTTCATCCGCCAGGGTAATGCCTTTGGCGGTTTGTCCAAATTCAAACTTCGTGTCGGCGATAATGATGCCGCGCTCGCGCGCGTAATCGGAAGCTTTCTTATAGATGTGCAAGGTGAGATCGCGCAACTGGCGGCTCAATTCTGGATCCACCAGCTTGCACATTTCTTCAAACGAAATGTTAACGTCGTGACCGGTGGTGGCCTTGGTGGCAGGCGTGAAGATTGGCTCGGGAAGCTGGTCCGACTCCTTCAATCCCTTGGGAAGCTCGATGCCGCACACCTTGCCGGTCGCCTTGTATTCCTTCCAGCCGGAGCCGGAGAGGTAGCCGCGGGCGACACATTCCACCGGGAACATCTCGGCGCGCATCACCATCATGGAACGGCCCCGGAGTTCGTCGGCATGGGCGCGAACGGCTGCAGGATAGCGCTCCACGTCCGCCGTGACGAAATGGTTGGGGACGATGTCTTTAAGGAAGTCGAACCAGAAAAGCGAAATCTGGGTCAGTACCCGGCCCTTGTGCGGGATGCCCGTCGCGAGCACGTAGTCGAAGGCTGAGATGCGGTCGGTAGCGACGAACAGGAGGTGGTCGCCATCAAGGTTATACACGTCGCGGACTTTTCCGCTGGCGTGCAATTCGAGTTCGGGATAGTCGGTTCGGAGCAGAACGGAATCTAGAATTTCGGGGCTCATTTTTTTGTACTCGCGCAAAATTGACCGGCAAAAAACTTTGCGTATTCTAGCTATCGCTAAAGATTTGTCAACGCTTTCTTAACCGCTGTGGTTCAAGCTCGACGACTTGTGTTGCAAAAAGAGTTGACAGTTTCAGTTTAAGCCAGAAGGCCTGTCTGACGCAGGCTCTCAGGGAACGACGATGTGGAAAAACTGAGGAAGGCTCTGGAAAAAGAGATCGAGGTTTTCTGCGATTCGCAAGCAAGAAAGAGGTCGGTGCGTCAAGGTCGGATTGTAGTCACGATTCGAGATTCTTGCGATAGACGACGAATCCTGAGCGCTCAGCCACCTGATCGTAGAGCTTCATCGCAGTGCTGTTGGATTCGTGGGTGTGCCAATAAACGCGGTGGATTCCAGCGAGTCGAGCCTGCTTGTAAACCGCATTGATCAACAGTTTTCCAATCCCCTGGCCGCGAACAGATTCCTTTGTGAACAGGTCCTGCAGATAACAGGTGGGTGCGATGGAAATCGTGCTGCGATGAAAAACGGAATGGACCAACCCAACCAGTTGTCCCGCGTCTTCGGCCACGAAGGCATGGAGAGGTTCGCAGGCATCGAAGAAGCGAGCCCAAGTCATCTGAGTGATCGTATCGGGCAAGGCCGTCGGGCCGAAGCGGCCGTAGAACTTGTTGTAGCCCTCCCAGAGAGGGAGCCATTGGGGGAAGTCTTCTCGTACTACCGGGCGGATGGTCGACTGTATGGGCATTAAGACTCCAGATGTCGGCGAACAAAGGCCAAAACTCAAAGCTGGCTGGGCCATTTGCGGGAAGCGTGGAAGACGCGAATCAGCTGCACTACATCGCCGCGCACGCGATAAGGAACGATGTACGGCGTGCCCGACACCACCAGTTCGCGGGTGCCGGATATCCGGCCGGGACGACCCAGAGTTGGAAATCGCTCCAAAGTCTCGACTGCTTTTACAATCGTGGACACTGTCGTGGCGGCAACATCGGGATTGTCTTGGGAGATGTACTCGGACACGGCGATCAGGTTCGCGCGCGCCGCTTGCAGCCATTTAACGTGCACGTCGTGTCAAGCGCCGGATTGTCTGGTTCACTTCCTCGTCAGTAGCGAAGTCGCCCGCGTCGGCCTCCGCCAAGCCTTTCTTGATCTCGGCAATCTGCCACTCATTCACCGAAACATACTCTTGAATCGCCTCGGCGGCGACGAAAGAACGGCTGCGATTCATGGATTTCGATATACGGTCGAGCCGTTTCTTCAGTTTGGCGTCGAGGCGGAGCGTGAGAATAGCGGATTCAGGCATAATGTATACATTGTACATCAGTTGTAACCGCTTTTACATTTGACAAAGGCTTAGGCTGACTTCTAGGAGAAAGCATCAAATATGAAGCGGGCGCTTAGAATGTTGATTCTTCTTGCGGGAATCGTCTCCGCCATCGCCTTGGCCGGACTTATTCACGTTCTGGCGGGTCTTTTTCTGGCTGGTCCATTCGATCAGATCTTCAATCATGTTGAGTACAGAGATTTGGAGCATTCATTCAGGATTTGGGCGTTATACTCTTTCACCGCAATCGCGATGACAGTTTGGCTTTGGCGCACTCACCGAAGACACTACGGGAAGCTGTGGAAATCAGATTGACACAACGCCGATCAGAGGCTTGGCGTTATGCCGCTCCAAACCGCACCGATACCAACTTCGACACACCCGGTTCCTGCATGGTCACGCCGTAGAGCACAGGGGCGATGCTCATCGTCCGCTTGCTGTGGGTAATCAGGATGAACTGGGTCTGTACGCTCATCTCGCGCACCAACTCGGTGAAGCGGGCGATGTTGGCTTCGTCGAGCGGCGCGTCGACCTCGTCGAGAATGCAGAACGGGCTCGGCGTGTACTGGAAGATTCCGACCAGTAGCGCCAAGGCCGTGAGCGCCTTCTCCCCGCCAGAAAGCAACAAGACATTTTGCAGTTTCTTCCCCGGAGGCGAGGCGACCACGTCGATGCCGCTCTCCGCGCTATTTTCGAGGTCGGTGAGGCGCATGAAGCCGTGACCTCCACCGAACAGCTTGCGGAAAGTGGCCTGGAAGTTTTCGTTGATCTTGTTGAACGCCTCTTCGAATTTCTGCCGCGAGACCAGATCGATTTCCTTAATCGTCGCCGCAGTGTTCTCGATCGCGTCGAGCAGGTCTTTCCGTTGCGTCGCGAGGAATTCGTGACGCTCGGCCGTTTCTTTGTACTCCTCGAGAGCCATCATATTGACGGGGCCCATGGCGTCGAGGCGCGCGCGCATTTCGCGCTGCGCCTGATCTTCCGCGGCAAGTTCATCGCCCGTCACCAATGGAATCGTCGTATCCGCCATCAGTACCGGGCGTTCCATCCCTAAATCGTTGAGGCAGGTGTCGGCCAAATGTTGCAGATCGGACTGCAGCTTGGCTGCGGTGGCCGAGAGTTCTCCGCGATGATCGCGAGCGAGATCGAGTTGCTGCCGCGTCGCGCGAAGCAACTCTTCAATCTCGGCCAAGCGCGCCCGCACCTGCTCCGATTCGAGTTGCAGCAGTCCTTCCCGGGCTTCTCCCGCATTGCGCTCGGCTTCGAGTTCAACGAAATGTTCAGCGAGTTGGATATTCTCGCTTTGTCGCTGCGCGATTTCCGCGGTGGCCGATTCCATTTGAGTTTGCAGGGCACCGGCACGCTCGCGCATCTCGGCGACGACGGTCTCGATGCGCTGGAGCAGAGCCGTTGCAGAACGATGCCGCTCTTCCAGTGTGGCGACGCGAGCCGCTCGTTGCGCGCTGGTCTCGGCTGATGTGTCGCGCTGGCCGCGCAAAGCGGTCAGCCGGTCTTGGCCGGAAGCAAGCTTCGTTTCGAAGTCCGCGCGCGTCTGCTCGATTGTTGCTAGTTCGGCTTGCCGCGATTCGGTCAGCGCTTCCTGCTCCTGGCGTTCAGACGAGAGCCGTTGCAACTCGCGCTCGCAGACGGCAATTCTCTCGCGAACGCGCGTCATTTCGCCATCCAGTTGCTTGAGCAAATGCCCGGAGGTCATCGCCTGTTTCTCGGCCTCGCGCTTTTCTTCTTCGAGCCGATCGAGCAGGGAACTGTGGTCCTTAATCTCACGACTCAGGGTGAGTGCCAGCACTTCCTTTTCCTGCAGGGCTCGCTCTAACTCTTCAAGCAGGCGCAACACGTCGCGCAACTCGCGCTTCATTGACAGGGGACCTTCGCTGCGTTGCTTGCCTCCGGTGACGGTGACGTTGTGGAAGCACTCGCCGTTTTCAGAAAGAAAGAACGCATCCGGGCTGGAAAGCGCCAGTTCACGGGCCACGGCAGGATCCGGAACGATGTAACCGTTGCCCAGTTTCGGCAGGATGACTTCGAGCGACTTGCCGAATCCATTGAGCACGCGAATCGAATTCTTCAGCGGAATGACCGAATCGTTCAGCGGAGCGTAGTGCTGGGTCGCATCGGCAAGGAAGGAAAACTTCGCCTGCGAATCCTCCGGATGCACGAGGAAAGTGGCTCGCCCATTGACGTCGGAGCGCAACAGGCGCAGACCTTCGTCAGCCGCTCCCCACGATTTCACGACGACATAGTTCAATTCGTCGCGTAAAAAATCTTCGACGACGCGTTCATAGCGCGGCTCGACTTCGAGGAAATCGGCGAGCACTCCGGCGGGAGTGTTGCCGCCCTGCATTGCTCCCGATTGAAACAGGCGGCGAACCGATTCCGTGGAATACCCATGCTCCGCAATGACTGCTTCAAGCGATCCCTTCTTGCCGAGCGCAGTGGCGTATTCGGAGCGCAGGGAGTCCAGACGCTTTTTGGTCTCGTTCTCCGCGTTCCGCTTGGTCTCGATGGTGGTGCGGAGGTGCGCAATCTCTTCAGACAAGCCGCTAGCGCGCTGCGAGACGCTCTCGAACTCAAGAGCGATCTGTCCGCGTTGCCCGCCGAAGGCTTCGGATTGTGTCGAGGCGGTCGCAATTTCAGATTGCAGGCGCTGCTCTTCCCGAGCGATGCCCGAGAGGCGCTCTTGCGACTGGGTGAGTTGGTTGCGGAGATTCGATGCTCCGCCTACAGCCTGCAGAATCGCTGTCCGATGCGCTTCTTGCTCGCTTTCCAGCAGAGCGAGATGAATGGCAGCGGTCGCGGTTTCCTGCTGGCTCAGGTTGTACTCCTGCTGAGCCGCGGCGAGGTCGGCGGCGGCGGAGTCGAGCGTCTGCTGATGACCGTTGCGCTCTTCTTCGAGGGCGGCAAGACGAGCCTGGGCATGAACGAGTTCGGCCTCAGCCGAGGCGGCGCGCGCGATTAGTTCGGCGCATCGCTCTTCATTGGTCCGGATGCGAGCCTTGCCGCGATCGCCTTCGATGGCGATTTGGTTCAGCCGCTCGCGATTCTGCCGCGTCTCGGTTTCAATCGCGTATCCGCGCTGCGTGCGCTCTGTATGTTCAGCCTCAGACTGCTGCACGCTGTCGGATTGCAGGCGAATCTCCTCGGCCAGTTGAGTGATCTGGGCCTCGAGGGCGACGGCTTCCTCATCCATCTGCGTGAACTTGCTGGCCAGCACGACGCGCAATTTAGCGCGCATTTCTTCGCGCAACCGGGCATAGCGTTCGGCCTTGCTGGCCTGGCGCTTAAGCGAATTCATCTGGCGCGTCACTTCTTCGAAGATATCGTTGACGCGGTTCAGGTTCGTCTTGGCGTCTTCAAGGCGCGCTTCCGCGAGACGCTTCTTGGTCTTGAATTTCGTGATGCCCGCGGCTTCTTCGATAATGTTGCGGCGATCGGTCGGGCGGCTGCTGAGAATCTGGCCGATGCGTCCTTGCTCGATCAGCGCGTAAGACTCGGGCCCGAGGCCCGTGCCCATGAACAATTCCTGGATGTCACGCAGGCGGCACAATTTTCCGTTCAGCAGGTATTCGCTGTCGCCGCTGCGGAACAGCCGGCGGGTGACGGCAATTTCTCCCGTACGATGTTGCTGCTGATTGAATTTGCGGCGGCGAATCTTGAGCACCACCTGTGGGGCGACGACGGCGACCGCGGTATTTCCGGCGGGGACTGCAGAGAGTTGCGCTTCTCCGGATTGAGCCTCGCCAGTCTCTGTCTCGGCGGCCTGACCTTCGCCAAGCGTTGGTTCACCCGCCTTGCCATCAGCAGACAATTCGCCTTCGACTTCTTCGGTTCTTCCAGGTTGCGCTTCTTCGACCGCCCGCTCGGTTTCAGAGGCGGCTTGGGCACGAATTTCGGCTTCGTCCCAATTTTCGTCACCGCCGGGCAAATCATCTTGGATCTCGATCTCGGTAGGAGCGTGGGTATCAGGTCCGCCGTAAACTTCCGGATCGATGAGAGTGAGTGACACTTCGGCCATGCCCGTGGGATTGCGGTCGCGTGTGCCGGAGAAGATCACGTCTTCCATGCGCGAACCGCGCAGCGACTTGGCCGATTGCTCACCGAGTACCCACGAGATGGCATCGGCAATGTTCGACTTGCCGCAGCCGTTGGGGCCGATGATGGCAGCGATGCCCTCACCGTGAAATTTCAGCTCCGTGCGATCACAGAAAGACTTGAATCCCAGAATTTGCAGCTTCTTGAGTTTGAGCAAAAATGACTCCTTCGCGGGGGACGTGGTGATCCACCATCGGTGATCCGGCAGACTCGGTTTGCGCTGGCTGGGGTGCGCTGCAAATTGCGGGGACTCGCAAGCTAACGTTCGCGATTTCCGCGCTGTTAACTTCGATGGTTCCTCGCTGGTCGCATAATTGGATGCCGCGCCCATGAACCAAGAACGACACCCATGCTTTTGACCAACTCTAACGGCGAATACGGGGACGGGTCAAGTAATAAAACACCACATATTGTGGTGCCGATCCCGGTCACGCCTTTAGTTGCACACATACTGCAGCTATTACGCGTAAATTGCCGGTGAGGAAGGAGTAGGCGGAAGAAAGGCGAGAGCTTACAAACTGTACATCCGGGGGAATGTAGTTTCAAGGCCCGAAGGTGCCGATTGATCTGTCGATCAGAGATTGCTTCCGTGGCGAAAGGCGCGCCCAGGAAGGTCTTTGGCCATTAACGGGGCGGAATTCGGCCTACCCCATGAACTTTACTGCAGTGCCAAATCGCGGACATCGGTGAGGGCAAGCTTCGGGTCAGCTGCAGAGACCGGCGATGGCACGGAGCAAGCGTCGCGCAGCGGGCCGCTGAACAGTTTCTTGCCGTTCCACACGATGCGAATGTCGCCGGGCTTTGAGAACAGTTCGGGCCGAAGGTGAAGGCGAATGCGCTTGATCTCGTGGCTGTGGATATCAATGGTGTTGTCGCCCTTGACGCGTGCGTCTAGATCGGACTTCCCCGGTTTGCCATCTACGATTTCCACCCAGTACGCCCGCGAGGCGAGCGCATCGGTCTCGGTCAAGTCAACGATTCTGGGAAGTGGATTGCGGACCTTGTCTTTGAAGAACGGGAGGGTCAGGCCGTCGTCGGAGTCGAGTGTGATGTCGTGAGCGTGATCCGGTAAGATTTTCAATACTGGCTCAGTCGCCGGATGCAAATCGATCAGAGCCTGCTGCGTAGCCGTCGAGCAGTCCGGAGTGATGACGCGATCGTTCGCGCCGTGGATCAACAGCAACGGGATATTGCGTACGTTGGCGAGTCCGGCTTTCACTTGCTCGTTGCATTGGCCCGCGCCCATCTGAGTGACGACCGCCGCAAACCGCTGCGGCCACAGAGTCGCGTAGTAGAGTGCGCCAGTTCCTCCGTTGCTGAAGCCCGTAATGTAAACGCGGTCGCGATCCACGTTGTAGCGCTGCAATACGTCGTTCAGGACGATATCGAAGCGGCGCGCGGTTTCGGGCGTCCACCAGTAGGCAGCCGCTTGCGGGTAAAGCACAAGATAGTTGGTTTGCGAGACGACGTCTTCAGCGGTGTTCATCGCGTCCATGGCAAATCCGGCGCCTCCGCTCAAGTAGACGAGCAGCGGCGAGGGGCGATCTTCGCGATAGGAGACCGGAGTCCGGAGAATGTACGGAACTTCGGGGGTGTCTTTGGTTGCGGCGGCGATTTGGAAGGTCGTCCCGAGTTTTGGGGATGGGAATTTTCCAGGTAAGGAGCGATGACACTGGTCGGTCGGGGCGACGGAATTCGCGGGAGCGGCCGCCAGGTCGGTGAGTTGGCGCACTTCTTGTTGGATCAGTTCACTCGAACTCTGTCTCAGACGGACCAGAACGTCGGGCGGCAAGTTGAGTTTGCGGCGCGCCACGATCGCCAGTGCCAAGGCCTGGGTTGCGGCGTCGTTCGAGGAAAGTGGCGGCATCAGTTGCGAAGCTGAAACCGCAATCTCCGGCGTGAGCAAGATCGCTTTTAGCGCGCCCAATCGCGTATCGGGCGACGCGAGCCAGGTTTCGAGCAACTCGCCGCGATTGCGGGATTCCAACTCGATGCGGGCCGTCTCGTGGACGATTGTGTCGTAGTCCGAATAGGAGCCCTCTAAGGCCACCTGCTCGAGGATGCCGGAGTCGGGCGACCACCAGTAGTCGAGTTTCAGAGATCCTTTCGGCGAAGTTGCCTGGAGATGATGGCAAGACTTGCCGTGGATCGTTTCATCGCCGATCCAGCGCACATCAAATCCAAACGAATTGCCACCGTGCCAGGTTGCGCCAAGAGGCAGCGAAGCGGGCGGCAGCATGAGTACTTCGTGCAGCGCGTCAATGATGTGGCTGTGGACCTCGCGCGCGACCTCCAGGGCGCTTCGTGGCTCGCCGGAGGGCAAAACTTCCAGCGCTTCGGAAAAATGCGGCGGGCGCGTCTGCATCTGTTTCTGAAACTCGATCTGCTCGTGGGCAAGTTTGTCCTTGCCTTTAGAAACATATTGCGTCAGATCCTCTGCCTCGCGGTTGCGTTCGAAGCCGAGACTGAAGCCACCCGGAATCTCTCCGGCTACAAGAACATGAGTCCGGAAACGAGCTTCGACCTGCGTTTGTTCGTCCTTGCTTTCCAACTTCCTATGAAATGAGTAGCCGTAGACGAGGTGGTCGCCTGCGCGAAGTTCGTAGCGCCAAGGAGGCGCGCTCTGGGCGCAGGCGAGGTAACTCGGCGTGCAGATGAGCACCGTACACGCCGCGGTTCGCAAGTACAGCCGGAAAGCTGCTGAGAACCGATGTGCGCGACAGAATTGCCTGAGCTTAGGCCAGACGAGCGACTCGCCCGTCTCCGCACGAACGAAAGCGGGCAAACTGCCTGCTTCTACGCGATCATCATCGTTCATTTTTTGCGCTCGACCAGAAAGCGGGCCAATTCTTTTAAGTTAGACGCAGCGGCTCCGTATTCGTTAAGTTCGGCGCATCCTTGCTCGACGAGGGTATCGGCTTTAAGAAGCGATTCTTCAATTCCGAATAAGGCGGGATAGGTCGTTTTCTCAGCGGCCGCGTCTTTGCCCGCGGTTTTTCCCAGTTGCTCGGAGGTTTGCGTCAAATCGAGGACGTCGTCAACGATTTGGAAGGCGAGGCCAATCGACTGGCCGTAGGTGCGCAGGCGAGCCATGTCCGTCGAAGTTCCTCCAGCGTAGATTCCTCCGCTGACGACGCTGGCCGTGATGAGCGCGGCGGTTTTCGAACGGTGAATATATTCCAGGGTGGCGAGGTCTGGCTTTGTGTGTTCGGCTTCGAGATCGACAACCTGGCCGCCGATCATGCCGTCAATGGTGCCCGTGGCGTGGGCAATCTCGCGGATGATGGCGACTCGCGCCTCGGCAGGGCAGGCAAGTTCGGACAAAACTTCATAAGCCTGGGTCTGCAGCGCGTCGCCGGCGAGGATGGCGATGGCTTCTCCGAAGGCCTTATGGCAGGTCGGGCGCCCGCGGCGGAGATCGTCGTTGTCGAGCGCGGGCAGATCGTCGTGAATCAGAGAATAGGTATGAAGCATTTCGAGCGCTGCGCCGACCTGTTCGATGCCAGAGGGCCATGCGTTCGTCGAGGACGAGGCGGTGGCCTGCTTTGACGATCCGATGGCGATCATGCGGCCCGCTTCCATGCACAGGATGGGTCGCAGACGCTTGCCGCCGGCGAAAACGCTGTGACGCATGGCCTGATGAATCGATTTGGGATGCTGGCTGGCTGACGGTAAGAGTTGTTCAAGCACCGCGTCGGCGGCTTGTCGTCCCTGCTCTAGAACTTGTTTCAGCATCGCATCGCAGTATAACAAGCCAGAGTCTGGTCGCAGGTCGAGGTCGGCTGGAAACCAAAAGCCAGGGTAACGATGCCTCGGTCTCAGGTCGCAGCTGTCAGCAAAATCAGGTGTCGGATCTCAGGAAAGTTTTGCTCGGTTCCGTTTTCCTGAGACCTGACACCTTGGACCTGACACCTGACCGAATCAGGCTGCGGCGTGCCGTGCGCGGCCTTGCAGCAAGGAGTAAACCACCTGATCACTACGCGGCTCGCAAATGTCGGACGCGCCCAAACTCATGGCTTCAGCCCACAGTTTGTCATCCGCCAAGCGATGCGTACCAACAATGCAAAGTTCGGGAAACTCACGATGGAGATGCTCAACCTCGCCCGTTCCAGAAACTTCTAAGTCAATTACCACGGCATCGGCACGATGCAGGGCAACCGCGGGACCGATCTCCGCGCAATTTTGTACCGACTGAACTGTATCGAAGTACTGCGACAGATTGACCGCCAGACTTTGTGCCGTCCCGAGGTCATTCTGATAGAGGACAACCGAGAGTGAATCCATACATTCCCCCTGACTACACCGCAGTTCCGCGGTGACCTAGGCTGCGACAGCGAGGAACCGCCGCAGGCGTTTGGCGTTGTCAATACTTAGTCCGAGCGTGAACAGCGTTACTTGCGCAACGCTTTCTCGGTCGGGGGCTCAAATGGTTCGGCTTGAAGCTTCCCGTTCTGTTTTAGCAGAATCTCTACTTTCCCTTCCGCGTCCTCCAGTTGTTTCCGGCAGGTCGAGGAAAGTTGCATGCCTTCTTCAAAAAGCGTCAAAGACTTCTCGAGAGGAACTTCACCTTTTTCCAGTTCCTGCACGATTTTTTCCAAACGCTCCAGGCATTCTTCAAACTTTACCAATTCAAATGCTCCTATCTATTGTATGACTGATTTCGTGGTTACTTGTCCAGTTAAATTAGCAGATTCGTTAGTTTGTTAGGCAGTTCGTTTCAAAGTTGGACAGTCGGCCGCGCTCCCTCCATTTATTTCGAACCGAGCGCCTCCAGAACATCCACAGCCGACGAATATCTGCCTTGCGGTGCGCTGATCTGGGCCCCTTGAACACGGTCGCGGAGCGCGGACAACATCTCCCGGGCGATCGCGACCCCTTCTTCGCGTGCCGCTTGCGGAGTCGAAGCCCGCGCCATGCGGTTGAGCACTTCGTCCGGCACGGAAACCCGCAGCTCGTTCTTCATGAACTCGGCGTTGCGCGCGCTGACCAGCGGCCAGATTCCAGCGATGACCGGAATCCGGCAAGGCTCAATCCGCCTCAGGAAATTCTCCAGCAGGCCGAGATCGAAAACAGGCTGGGTGACGACATACTCCGCGCCGGCCTCGACCTTGAATTCGAAGCGCTTGATCTCTTCATCCAGGTTGGGCAATCCAGGGTTCGCGCCAACCCCAATAACGAAGCCGGTGCCGACCCCAATCGGGTTTCCGCCCAGATCGAGGCCCCGGTTCAGGTTGCGGACGATATTGACCAATCCAATGGAATCGACATCGAAAACAGCGGTCGCATCCGGGTAGTTGCCCATCTTCGGCGGGTCGCCGGTGATGCAGATCAAATTATGGATGCCAGTCGCCGCCGCCCCGAGCAGGTCCGACTGAATTCCAAGCACATTCCTATCGCGGCACGTGTAGTGGAGAATCGCCTCGATGCCCACCTCGCGCTGCATCAGCAGCGATAAAGCCTGATTACTCATCCGGGCCGAGGCGCGCGGGCTGTCGGGGATATTGACCGCGTCCACGCCGACCGATTTGACGAATTTCGCCCCCTCGATCTCCTTGCGGATATCGATCCCCTTCGGCGGCACAATCTCGACCATGGTGACAAACTCGCCCGCGGCAATCTTCGCTCCCAACCGCGAACGCTCGGCGATCGGGATGGCAGCCGGCGCTAACGGCGCGGAACTCGAATGAATCGCCTCCGTGACGGCCGTCTTACCGCGGGCTTCGCCGACGCGCAGAGCCGATTTCATGGCTCTGATATGCTCCGGCGTCGTGCCGCAGCAGCCGCCGATGAGTTGCACTCCGGCAGCGACAAATTTTCGCGTGTAGCTGGCCATGTATTCGGGAGAGCAGAGATAGATGTTCCGGCCTTCGACCGATCTCGGCATGCCGGCGTTCGGTTGCGCGGCCAGCGGCAGCGAAGTCACGGCGCGCACGCGCTCGACCGCGTCGAGCATGGCGACCGGACCCACGCTGCAGTTGATACCGATCACGTCGACGTTCCACTCCGTAAGGCGGGCAGCGAAGGCCTCGGCATCCGAACCGTCGAGGCAGTTGCCGTCTTCGTCAATCGTCACATGCGCGACGATAGGAATCTTGGGATTCACATCGCGGCAGGCGAGCACAGCCTGATGTAATTCTTCGAGATAGCCGAAGGTTTCGAGCATCAGCAGGTCGACGCCACCCTCAACCAGTGCTGCCACCTGTTCGCGGAATGCTGTCCGCGCTTCTTCCAGCGAAGTCTTTCCGAGCGGCTCAATCCGGACACCGAGAGGCCCAATCGATCCCGCGACCCAAACGTCAAAACTCTTCGCGGCGTCACGCGCGATGTGAGCGCCGGCCAGGTTGATGTCGCGCACCCGATCCGCCAGGCTATGACGCGCCAGCCGGAAGCTATTGCCGCCAAAGGTGTTCGTCTCGATGATCTCTGCTCCCGCCTGCAAGTAATCATGGTGCACGGCGTGGATCAACTCCGGCTGCGACACGTTCAGCTCGTCGTAGCAGCGGTTAATAAAAATCCCCTTGGAGTACAGAAGCGTGCCCATGGCTCCGTCGCAGAGCACTGGCGACTGCTTCAAGCGTTCGATGAGGTTTTGGGGCATTCTCTTAAGAATACAAGATGAAGCCAACGACCGCATTCTGGTCGGCGTCGATTGCCTATGCCCTTCACTGTTGAGCCTATATTGCTAGCGTCGAATAAGGTGCCGCGGTAGATCAATGCGAGAATCAGAGACCAGTCGAGGTTCTCCACGTCCGCCAGCGTGCCAGACAGCGGGAGCCCTCGGACCTCATCTAGAGGGGATTTTTGCGCGGCTTCCATCACCAGCTCATTTTTCTTCCTTTGTTATAATCCTTTACTTGCATCCAAGTGATTATCTGGCATGAAGTTGGAGTCCACAGGTTTGAGAAAAATCCTGATCCTTGTATTCTGTCTGGCGCCCGCCAGCCTCGTCTTATTGAGTTGCGGTAGCACTCCCTCTGGCGGCGGCACGCAGACCAGCGGCATCAAATACCGCGCTTTCCTCACCAATAACGTGGCCGCCGGAACCGCGACTCCCGGCATTTTTATCGTGAACGCGCAAAACGATACCCGCGGACCGTCCAATCCGATCTCCGCCGGCAACACTCCTGGAATGATGGTCGTGAGCCCCAACCTCGCCCAAACCATCGTCTTCAGCGGCAACGGCACGCAGTTTTCGGATAATCAACTGAGCTTGATCAACAACGCCAGCGAAAGCAACGCCGCCCATCTGACCTTGCCCGGTATGACCGAGAGCATCGTGATTTCTCCCGATGGATCCGCAGCCTACGTCGCCGTACCGACCGCTCCCGTAATTGGCCAGTCGCCCGGAATCCTGGACGCGATCGCCATGAACAGCGGCACCTTGACCGGACAGGTAGACATACCAGCGCTGCACTACATTTCGCAGAACAACGGCGGAGACCGTCTGTTCGGTTTCAGTGACAATTCCGATTCGATCGCAGTCATTACTCCGTCGCAAATCGGGATCGGCAATGCCGTGACACCTCTGTGCTGTTTTGACCGTCCCGTCGCCGCCTTTTTCACCTCTGACGACACCATCGCTTATGTCGTGAACTGCGGACCCGAATGCGGCGGAACGCAAGCCAGTGTGCAGATGGTCGAACTAACCCCGAATTTGTGCCAGCCCACCGGAATCTGTCCCGCCGTCGCCGTGCCCGCAGCGACCGAGGCTCTCATTATCGGATCTACCATGTATCTGGCCGGTACCCCCTATTCCGGAGGAGTGCCCTCGCAACCCTGCACCGGCCAGGTTACAGCGGCGACCACTTGCGGTCTGCTCACGCTTTTTAATCTCACCACCATGTCCGTCACCAGCACGGCCGTCATCACCGACGGATACCACAACCGCATTGCTATGGGCGCCAACGGGCAGCTCTTTATTGGTGCGCGCACGTGTACCGAGATTATTCCGCCCACCCCGCCGCCACAGGGCGCAGAGATTCGCGGCTGCCTCTCCATCTACAATTCGCTGAGCACGCCGGTCGGATCCGTTGCGGCTGGCGGCGTCTTGATCCCGCCTGCAAACGGCGATGCGACCGGGATTCAGCCGATTTCAACGCGCCAGGTCGTCTACGTGGTGCAGGGCGGATCGCTCAACATCTACGACGACACGATCGACGCGTTGGAGTACAACCCCAACGATCCGAATAATCCTGGCCACATCTTTGGCATCATCGGGAACTTTATCGACGTGAAGACCGTCGATTTCTAAGATCGGAGCGCCGGGCCTCTACACACGTCTGGCAAAACTTTCAAATTATTACCGCGGCACGAGTGTCATCTCGTGCGCCCGCTCTCTTTCTATCGCGTCCTTTGAATACGCAAAGACAAACGTTGACCCGCCGTACCACGCCTTCCACTGATCCATGTAATACGGACTGAGAAAGATGCCGCTCTCGCCCGTCACCAGGTTCAACGTGCTCTCGTCGAAATTGGCGAAATTCCACGTGATCCGCTCGGAGGGCCCAAAGCCGCGGCCCACCGCCTTCACCGTGAATCCACTGCCGCTCAAAGGGTGTGATCCCGGGCCAGTCAGGCGGCCGATGAGAGGAAGCTGGCTCAGCACGAGGTGATCAATTTCCACCGGATAATTTTGTCCCCACTTCCACTGACTCAGATCGGCCGGGGCGTTGGAATGAGCAGTCGATTCTGTTTTCGAACCGTCCCCTGAAGTCGGCCCTTGCTTGACCACATTCTCAACCGCCGCCGTCAACAGGGCGCCATAATCGGAATAGCCCGCCGGCAACCAGCGCTGCGGTTGTTTGCTGAGCACATTTTCGAGCCACACCGACGACATCGCCCAGCGATAGCTTTTCCAACTCAAAACACCCGTCTCTCGATTCGAATCAGCCGCGCCCAGTTTTGGCTGCAACAGCAAACGCACCAACTCCTGCCGCGCTTTCGTCTCGATGGTTGGCGCGGCGGCATCGGCCGACATGCGGCCGTCCCAGTCGCGCAGAATGTCGGCCGCGCGCTTGGCACGTTCCGACGCGTTTGCGGCGTGATCGATGGCGTAGACGAACTTGTCGGCGCACAGCCGGTCGTAGGTCGAAGACACATCCATCTGCAGCGCCAGCATATCGGCAGGCGCGAATTTCTTGCCCGACTCAAGCACCCGATAAATTCGGTCCGTGCGCCACGGCGCTTCCCACTCGGTGCTGATCGAGTATTTGTAATCGTCGGGCGTAATGCGGCCATTGGCGGTCGCGAGAATTCCCGACGGAGGATCGTAAACATGCGGCATTTCGTCGAACGGAATCCATCCCGTCCACTCATGCGCATTGTCGCTGCCGCTCACCGGAAGACTACCGTCCCCGGCGGCTCGAATCGGCACGCGTCCTGTCGCCTGATACCCAATATGCCCGTCCACGTCGGCGTACACTACGTTCTGTCCGGGCGCGACGAAATTCGAAAAAGCTTTGCGAAACTCCTGCCAGTTGTGTGCCGAGTTCACATCGAAAAAGACGAGCCCCTCACCGTCTTGCAGCGTCCAGCGCAGGGCAATCTTGCGCGTCTCGCCGGGCAGCAAGTCCGTGACGATCGGGCCATGTCGCGTCGTTACGACGTCAAGCTTCACGTCCGGCTTGCCCTTGACGTGGATTGTCTCCGGACGATGCTGCGCCTCGACCCATCCCGTGGGGGTTTTGTACTGGCCCTGCGCATTGAACTCTTCGATAAACTCGTCTTCTACCGTCGGGCCAACATTGGTGAATCCCCAGCCAATCCGCTGGTTGTGGCCGACGATCACAAAAGGAACGCCGGGCAGGGTGACGCCGGCAACATCGAAATCGCCGCCGTTCACTTCGCCGTTCAATCGAAGGTGAGCGGCAAACCAGAGATTGGGCATCTGATGGTCGAGGTGCATATCGTTCGAGAGCAGCGGCTTGCCCGTAACCGTGTGCGCGCCGGAGATCACCCAATCGTTCGATCCCTGCCGGAACGCGTCACTCTCTTCCTGAATGAAAGAAGCAACCTCTCCTGAAGCTGCGAAAGCAATGGGCAATTTCTGCGTAGAGACGGGGCTTGCCCCGTCTAGTGCTGTCCTTGAACTATCGAGGATGGGGAAGGGCACGGCTTGAGCCGTGCCACTGAGCCCTCGAAGAAACGAGGGCTTTACAGCTTGCCGAAAAACTCGATTTTGCTCTTGCTTTTGGGTGGCGCAGCGGTTTACCGCTGCGATAAATGCCTTATTTTGAGTGCAGGCTTTAGCCGCTGAGGGCGCGACGCGGTGCGCGACCGAGTTTATCGGCAATCTGTTTAGCCCCTGGGGTCCACGATCCGGAGGAGACACCAACGTGATCCGGCTGTTCGCCCCATCGGGATCCACGTCTTCGTCGTCGTCATCATCTTCGTCGCCGTTCCGAGCGGCCGGCTCTTCATCCATTCGCCGTGCCGTCGTCGGCGGACGATCGCGCCACGAGGAATTGACATACAGATCGGCTGTCAGCTCCGGGCCAAGCTTGGCTAGAACCTTTTCTCGCGTCAGCGCCGGAGGATTGCTGTAGTGATTCAGGTCCTGTACCATGCGCGCGCCGACCAGCAGCGAATCAGTCACGGTCCACGGGCGCGGCGTGTATTTCATCAGCCGGAATTCGAGCGACAGATGGTCGCGATGCGATTCCAGAAAGGCGTTCACGCCTCGCGCATAGGCCTCGAAGTAAGCGCGATCGCGTGCCGAGATCTGCTTCCCCGACGACTCCGCCGCTTGTCGTAAACCGAGAGTGCGCTCTTCGCGGTCCATCTTCACCGTAGCCTCGCCGATGATTTCCGAGAGTTCACCGGCTGCCGCGCGGCGCATCAGGTCCATCTGCCACAAGCGGTCTTGCGCCGTCACGTAGCCTTGCGCGAAAAACAGGTCTTCCAGAGTCGCCGCTTCAATGGTGGGCACGCCTTGCTTATCGCGTACGACCCGTACTTTCGCGGAAATTCCGGGAACGGTGATCGTCCCGTCCAGTTGCGGCACGGCCGAGTGGGCGATGAAGTAAAGCCACCAGATTCCAGCGATCAGCACAACGATCAGCAGGCAAACAGCGTAGTAGACGATGCGGAGCGCCGCATGACGGCGCGCCGCCGGGCGCGGCATTTCGGGCAGGGAAGCGGTGGAAGACATTACTCAAGAATTGTAGGGGCGCGTTGTTTCCATGACAACCGGTGTGCGCCGGCGAAGGGTTGCAGATCGGTTATGTACAGGGCTCGCTTTCGGCGACGGGAGAGGCTCTTGTACTGACAAGATACGTCGACGAACAGGCGTTCTTCATGACTCTGCCCGCCTCGATCCCTAATAAGACTTTCCGCAGAGAATTCCTTTGACTTAAGACTCTGCGTGGGCAATCGTAGATTATCGCTCTCTCAAATCGGGGTCGGTCGTCGAAGGTGTGCGTCTGACGAGGCTTCCGACGGCGATACTCTTACGTCTGGGGAGTTTGGCGAAAAGAGTGGGATTGTAGGGGCTGAGTCCTTATTTCGGGATATTTTACTAATAAGTCCTTCAAGATCAGCAGATCTAGCGCAAATCGGTGCCGTAAACTCATGATTCTAAAAGATTGAAGATAAAAAATCGATCGGGCTGCGACAGCCGCAACTTCGCAAATTTGTGCCCTTACTGAGAGCTGACAACTGATGACTGAGAGCTGCACTTCTAAGTCCTTATTTCGGAATATTTTACGAATAAGTCCTTTATTTTCAAAGATCAAACGTAGGCGATCCCGCTAAAACGCTGATTCCAAAAGATCGGGGGGAGGGGGGAGGGGGGTGGGGGTACTGGAAAGTAAACATCCACCGAAAACCGGAACAAAACCGGTCATTCTAGCCTGGAGCCAGTTTGGCGGAACGCAAACCCGCCAAGTATCATAATCTGCAATCTCGGTGCGCATCACGATCCTAAAAGTTGGCACCCATCCCGCATGCTGCAGAAACGTATCGACGATCAGACGACCATCTCGCGCGAGAACATGCGCGAGGCAGAAGGCATTTTTCTGCAGCACCTCCGTCGCGTCGGCTTGAAGCAGACGGAGCAGCGCAACGCCATCCTTCGAACGTTTCTCGAAACTCGCGAGCACCTGTCGATCGACGAGTTGCATCGCTTGGTCAAGAAGACCGATCCGCGTATCGGGTTCACTACTGTCTATCGCACTCTGAAACTCCTCGCCGGATGCGGACTGGCCAGCGAAGTCGCCTTCCACGACGGCATTGCCCGCTACGAACACCAGTACAACCGCCGCAATCATCACCACATGGTTTGCACCGACTGCGGCACGTCCGTCGAGTTTTTCTCGGAAAAGGTTGAAGAGATCGAGCAGGAGATCGGCCGCAAACACCACTACGTTACGACACGGCACACCTTTCAGATTTATGGTGTTTGCGAAGAGTGCCGAAGGAAAACGAATGGACGGCGAATTGTCTAGCGCGCCCGATCGATCCGCGAATCCTCCCGGAAACGACGCGGCGGGCGCGGAGCCAGAATTCGTCAAGTGTCCGCACTGCGGAACCAGAATGTCCGAAGACGCTGCCTTCTGTCCGGGATGCGCGTGGTCGATGACGCCAATTCCTCCCGCCGAGCGCGCCGCTGCTGCTCTTGCTTATCTAACATTGGTTGCGGGAGCTGTCGTCCTGTTGCTCCCCGCCTTTCGAAAGAATCGCTTTGTCCGGTTTCATGCCTGGCAGAGCATTTTGCTGTGGATCGTGTTTCTTGTCTTAACCGCCCTTGCACTCCTGCTCTCGAACGTCGCCGCAGCCATCGTTTTTCTTCTCGTCGGAATTCTGGCCACACTCGCCATGTTATTTTTGTGGATCGTGCTGTCGATCAAGGCGTGGCAGGGCGAACGCTTTGAGTTGCCCTTGTTCGGTCATCTTGCTGCACGAATGAAATGAGCGGCAATGAGACTTCGTCTCTGCCGTTAGACTTTCCACCGCCCATCGTTCAAAATAGTCAGTTCACTTCACACTGACTCTGGATTCAGGAGAACTCATTGAGCCAACTTCAGCGCGTTAAGATCAGCGCTCTTGGTACCTACGTTCCGCCCCGCCTTCTAACTAACGCCGACCTCGAGAGAATGGTGGATACGAACAACGAATGGATTATGAGCCGAGTCGGCATCCGCGAACGCCATATCGTGGACAAAGGTGTCGCGACCAGCGATCTGGCAGCAGAGGCCGCGAAGAAGGCTCTGGCCGAGCGGGGCATTCCCGCCAGCGACCTCGACGCCATCATCGTCGCGACGGTTACGCCCGATATGCTGTTTCCGGCCACCGCCTGCCTCGTGCAGCACAAGATTGGCGCACATAAAGTTTGGGGGTTCGATCTGTCGGCAGGCTGTTCGCAATTCGTTTATGCCCTGCAGGTCGGAGCGCAATTCGTGCAGAGCGGCGCGCACAAGAAGGTAATGGTCATCGGCGCCGACGTCATGTCGTCGATCATCGACTATACCGATCGCGCGACCTGCGTCATCTTCGGCGACGGAGCAGGCGCGGTAATCGTGGAAGCGACCGGAGAGGCGTCCGACAAGGCGACCGACAAGGAGTCGTTCGGAATGATCGACTTTCTCCACGAAGTCGACGGCGCTGGCGGCGTCTCGTTGTACATGCCAGGCGGTGGAAGTCTGAACCCTTCCTCGCACGAAACGGTGGATAAGAAGATGCACTTCGTTCACCAGGATGGGCAAGCTGTCTTCAAGTATGCGGTGCGGAAGATGGCCGAAATTTGTGACGAAATCCTGAAACGCAACGGCCTGAACGGAAGCGATATCGACCTGTTCATTCCACACCAGGCAAACCTGCGGATTATTAACGCAACTGCCGATCGCGTGAAGTTGCGGCCGGATAGTATCGTGATCAATATCGATCGCTACGGCAATACGACGGGCGCAACGATTCCGTTGGCGATGGAGAGCGCGCGACAGGACGGCAGACTGAAGAAAGGAAGTCTGGTGCTGCTGGCCGCTGTAGGCGCGGGGTTTACGGCGGGAGCGACGCTGCTGCGCTGGGCGTATTAAGCAGGTCGCAGGTGTTCGGTCTCAGGTCTCAGGAAAATCTCAGGCAGCGCGAAGTTCCTGAGACCTGACACCTCAGACCTGAGACCTATTTCTCGGCCATAGCTCCAACCATGGACTCGAAAATCTTGAAGCCATCGATGCCGCCGAGTTCGGGCTCGGCCGAGCGCTCGGGGTGAGGCATCATGCCGAGGACGTTGCGTCCGGGACTGCAGATTCCGGCAATGTTTTCGAGAGAGCCGTTGGGATTCGCGCCGGTCGTGATTGCGCCTTGCGCGTCGGCGTAGCGAAAGACGATGCGATTGTCGCGCTTCAATTCGGCGAGTGTCGAATCATCGCAAAAGTAATTGCCTTCCATGTGGCCGATGGGGATGGTCAGGACCTCGCCTTGCTTGCAAGCATTCGTGAAAGGCGTCTCGCTATTCTCGACCTTGACTTGAACCGGCTTGCAGACATACTTCAGGCCGAAGTTGCGCATGAGCGCGCCGGGTAGCAATCCGGCTTCACACAGAATCTGGAAACCATTGCAGATGCCAAGAACGAGGCCGCCGTTGTCGGCGAACTTACGGACTGACTCCATTACGGGCGAAAACTTCGCGATAGCGCCGGTGCGTAGATAGTCGCCGAAGGCGAAGCCTCCCGGAACGATGATGGCATCGCAATTCTGCAGATCGTGCGAGTCATGCCAGAGGAAAGTGGCTTTCTGGCGAGCGACGCTTTCTACAGTCCAAAAGGCGTCGTGATCACAGTTCGAACCGGGGAAAATGATAACGCCAAATTTCATCGAAGAGCCTCGTTTGAACTTATGATAACAGCGCGGCGAAGAGTCTTCCGCGCTCGCTGCTCGTTTGGTTATCGAAGCCGGTTCAGCCCGCCAGGGAACAGCCGGTTTCTAAAATGAATAGGTGTCACGTTGTCAGGACGGGGGCCAATTCCTGTTCCGCAAGATCTTCCCTGGTTCTTTCTCGACGAGGGCGGAAGCCGATCACGCCATAAACGGCTAGCACGACCATGATGGGATCGATTTGACGACGGAAATACACTTCCACGTGCGTGAAATAAAACACGACTGGAAAAAAGAACAACACGAAGGCATAGAGAAGGCCCACGGGCTTGTCTTGCCTGAATGTGCGCGCAAGTCCGATCAGGGTCAGCAGCGTAAAGAGTGTACTGAAGGCGACGTTGATGGGATCGTCGGGTTCCTGCGCGAGGTAATAGGAGCTGAAGCTCCAAAAATGAGTCCAGATAAAAACGAAGCGACGCACGGTAACGATAGCGTACCAGCGGTGGTGGGTACGGATGAACGCGTCTGCTTTCTGCTTGCAATCCTGCATATAGGCCAATTCGCCCAGTTGCTTGAAGCGCTGCCATTCGGTGTCGTTTTGCCAGGGGCCGATCTTGTGTGTGCGGGCCGAGCCGGTTGAAGCAGAGAGCCAGTAGGAGGTGTCCCCGTTGTTGCCGAGCAGCATCTCCAGTCCCATCGAATCGCGAAATGGAATGAAACGATGGAAGATCTCGTAATTGCGAACAAACCAGGGACTGACAAACAGAATGAAGGCGAGCGAAGCGACGGTTAACGGCGTAAACCAGCGCTCGCGGTGCTGCCAACGACGGATACCGATCCAACCCAGCATGATAGGAAGAACGGTGAGAACAACTGGTTCGGTGAGAGCGGTAAATCCCCACAGAAAGCCGTAGCCGGTCCATTTCCAGATCAAAGTACGTGATCGCGTGGGAGTCGCACGCTCAAAGCGCAAGGTCAGCCAAAACAAAATCGTGATGAGAAGGGTGGCGAGCCAAGTCGGCCAGATGCGCTCGGCGGGCCAATAGATACCAAGTGGAAACAGCGCCCAAGCCCATCCGGAAATGAGAGCGACACTGCTGCTAAAGATTTCCGAGGCAACGAAGAATACGGGTATGCATGTCAACGCCGAAAACGAAGCCTGCAAAGAGAGCAGGAACAGAGCCGAGTTTTTGCTGTAGGTTCCGAGGATCTTGAAGACGCCAGCGATCAGGTAGGGATAGATTGGGGTCTGCCAGGCCGACAGGCCAGTGTCTTCGAAGAGCGGGCTGCCGAGCCCGTGACCTTGGACGATCGAATAAGCGACCTTGCCATTTTCGAAGGCAAAGTGCCAGTGGTTGCGGCTAGGGTCCATCTGATCGGGGTAGAGAAAGCCCACGACGGCGAGGCGGAGGGCGAGAGCCACAAGCACCATGCACCATTTGCTATTGAAACAAGTCGCGAGCGTCGAAGAGGGAACTGCTGGCGGCGCCAGAATTCGCATGTTTAATTAAGATGCACGATGACGAGCTGCCCTGGCTGAAAAACTCGCTCAGGGCTCAAGGTTCGCAAGATACTACACGATCCCATCGAGATGAGGAACATAAATCGTGGCGGGAATTCGTCCCGCGAAATAGGAAGCGGGCGACTCCTGAGTGGGAACCGCCAGACTTCTTAATCCCGGAGAAGTCGAATCGCGCTTCGCCGGGATAAGTGGAAACTTCCCTAATACTTCACGATGGCCGCGAAGGACCTGGGGTCTAGCGAGGCTCCGCCTACGAGTGCGCCATCAATTTCCGCTTCTGACATGAGGCTGTGGGCATTCTCGGGTTTCACGGATCCTCCGTAGAGAATGCGGAGCTTGTCAGCAAACTCCTGACCGAACGATTCAGCGGCTTCGGCACGAATGATGGCGTGAGCGTCGGCTGCCATCTGGGGTGTTGCGGTCTTGCCCGTGCCGATCGCCCAGACAGGTTCATAGGCGACGACAAGGGTATGCGCTTTCTTGGCTGAAACTTTGTTGAAAGCGCGGAGACACTGGCGGCGCAAGACATCGCCGGTTAAGTTCGATTCGCGCTCCTCAAGGACTTCTCCGACGCAGACGATGGGGATGAGTCCGGCTTCAAGTGCGGCCTTGAGCTTGAGATTGACGGTATCGTCGGTTTCGCCGAAGTACTGGCGGCGTTCGGAGTGCCCGATGATGACGTGAGTGACGCCGATTGCGAGTAGCATGCTGGTGCAGATTTCACCTGTGTAAGCGCCTTCCTTTTCCCAGTGCAGATTCTGTGCGCCGATGGCGACGAGCGAGCTTCTGGTGGATTCGATGGCAGCATCAAGGCAGAGATAGTTTGGGCAAACGACGATTTCATCGCGGTCGTGGCCTTGAATCAAAGGCAGGAAATCCCGGAAGAACTCTCGGGCTTGCTCGGGGGTTTTGTACATCTTCCAGTTGGCGGCAATCACTTTCTTTCTCATGAACGACCTTTCTCGAAAATGGCAGGATGGGATGACGACTGTTGGGAGAGCGTTTCGACGGCTCGAGAGTAGGCACCGCAAGTAGCGCTATCAAATAGCACGAAACGTACGTGCTCTAAGTGAACGCTGGATGGCAAGAATTCGTTAACAGTACGGATGGCGATAGTGGCCGCCTCATGAACAGGATATCCGAAAGCTCCAGTGGATATCGAGGGGAAGGCGATGGATTTTATTCCATGGTCGTCGGCGAGCCGAATGGACTCGCGATAGCAACTGGCGAGGGTGGCAGCGTTGCTCCGCTCTCCGCGACGATAGACCGGGCCGACGGTGTGGATGACGTAGTTTCGCCGGCAGGCGTCCTGCGGTGGTGAGCACAGCTTTGCCCGCTGCGAGTGTCCCGATCTCGGACACGATACGCTTGCATTCTTGCAGGATCGATGGCCCACCCGCGCGATGAATGGCGCCGTCGACGCCGCCTCCGCCGAGCAGGGACGAATTGGCGGCATTCACGATGGCCTCGGTCGTCTCTTTGGTGATGTCGGCGGGACCGTGGATTTCAAGGGTCTTGCCATTGGCGAAGGTCAGTCGTGATGCGAAGTCGGACATGCGAGCACGGGGTTTCCGATAGTAGGTTTCAGGTTTTGGAGGCGTGGATGGAGGGCGCGCCTGATCCGCGCCCCTTCAGCCAGCAATCCAATTCCGGCGATAGAACTCTGATCGGACTACTTGTCGAACCGATTATTTGTCGGTCAGCGCTTCGACTCCCGGCAATTTCTTTCCTTCCAGGAATTCGAGCGAAGCGCCTCCACCGGTGGAGATGTGGGTGATTTTGTCGGCGACTCCGGCGGCTTTGATGGCGGCTACGGAATCGCCCCCGCCGACGATGGTCACGGCCGCGGCATTGTCGGCCACAGCATGAGCGATCTTGAAAGTGCCTTTGGAGAATGCCGGCATTTCAAAGACGCCCATGGGACCGTTCCAAACAATGGTGCGCGCGGACTCGATCTCTTCGGAGAACGCGGCAATCGACTGCGGACCGATGTCCAAAGCCATCATGTTGGCTGGAATCGGTTGGCCCGGAGCGATTGTTTTCGGAGTGGCGCTGGCTTCGAAGCGATCGGCGACCACATGATCGGTGGGCAACAAGAATTTCAGTTTGTGCGTTTTCGCCTGTTGCAGAAGTTCGCGGGCAAGTTCGACCTTGTCTTCTTCGACCAGACTTTTGCCGACCGATTCTCCCTGGGCTTTAAGGAAGGTGTAGGCCATGCCTCCACCGATAATGAGTGAGTCGACTTTGCCGAGCAGGTTCTGGATGACTCCGATCTTGTCGCTGACTTTGGCGCCGCCGAGGATAGCGACAAAAGGATGCTCGGGATCCTGGAGAGCGCGGCCCAGATATTGCAGCTCCTTCTCCATGAGGAGTCCTGCGGCCGATTTCTGTACAAACTTTGTGATGCCGACAGTCGAAGCGTGGGCCCGATGAGCGGTGCCGAAAGCGTCGTTTACATAGAACTCGGCGAGTTTGCCAAGTTGTTTGGAGAATTGTTCGTCGTTTTTCTCTTCTTCCGCGTGGAAGCGCAGATTCTCGAGCAAAAGGGCCTGACCTTTTTCGAGTTTGAGGGCCATTTCCTCAGCCTCTTCGCCAACGCATTGAGGGCAGAAGCCAACGTTTTCGCCGCGAGAAAGCTCTTTGTCGAGAAGCATGCGCAAGCGCTCGGCTACGGGCTTGAGGCTCATTTTAGGATTTGGTTTGCCCTTTGGGCGCCCGAGATGCGAGGCGAGAATCAGACGCGCACCGTGACGCAGGGCGTATTCGATGCTGGGAAGGGTTTCACGAATGCGCGTATCGTCCATAACGCGGCCGTCGTCGAGCGGGACATTGAAGTCGACGCGCATGAAGATGCGGTGATCGTTGAGCGGGAGATCGCGAATCGAAAGCTTGGACATGAAAGACTCCGTGATTTTCGTCGCCACCTTTGACAACAGAGGAGCGGCAGTACTGGCGATGACGCCGGGTTATCGTCGGTTGCGGATTTTGGTTCCGCGGGGCGGACGAATGCGTCCGCCCCAACGCGAGCATCAATTTACAGCCCTTTAGCGGCCATCAAGTTAATCAGGTCATGGACTCGGCAGGAGTAACCCCACTCGTTGTCATACCAAGAGATCAACTTCACGCAATTGCCACCGACTACCAGGGTCATCGGAGAATCCACGATCGAAGAGCGGGAGTCGCCTTTGAAGTCGGACGAGACCAGTTCATTCTCTTCATATCCCAGGTAGCCCTTGAGCGGGCCGGATTCGGAAGCTTTTTTCAGGGCCGCGTTGACTTCCTCTTTTGTCGTTTTCTTTTCGACGAACGCCACGAGGTCGACGACGGAAACATTCGGCGTCGGCACACGCATCGAGAAGCCATCGATTTTGCCGCCCAGATCGGGGATAACCAGTTTTAGCGCTTTAGCCGCACCGGTGGTGGTGGGGATCATGTTAATGGCAGCGGCGCGGGCCCGGCGCAGATCTTTGTGCGGGAAGTCGAGAATCACCTGGTCGTTCGTGTACGAGTGAATCGTGGTCATGGTACCGCTGAGAATTTTGAAGTTCTCGTGGATGACCTTGGCGATCGGAGCGAGACAATTCGTGGTGCAAGAGGCATTTGAAACGATGTGATGTTTCGCTGGATCGTACTTGTCGTCATTGACGCCCAGTACCAGAGTGATGTCCTCATTCTTCGCGGGAGCGGAGATGATCACTTTTTTCACGGAGCCGCGGAGATGCTTTTTCGCGTCGTTCGCGTCCGTGAAACGGCCGGTCGATTCGATGACGATCTGTGCACCGACGGAATCCCACGGCAGAGCGGATGGATCCTTTTCCTTGAAAACTCTGATGACTTTGCCGTCGATGGAAATGCTGTCGGGTCCGGCGGTGATGGTGTTCTCCAGATTGCCGAGAATCGAGTCATATTTCAGCAGGTGGGCCAATGTCTTGGGATCGGTGAGATCGTTGACGGCGACGAAGTCGAGATTCTTATCGAGCAGCGCTGTTCTTAGGACGTTGCGTCCGATACGTCCGAAACCATTAATGCCAACTTTGACGGGCATGGTGCCTCCAAAAAGGATTTTTTAGTGCCTACATAAAATCGATAATCAGGATCTCTAAACAACCTTTGATGGTAACAGGATGGATGATCCAGCGTAAATGTCATGCGTCACACTGCAGTCGGTTACAACAGGACGTAGCTGACTTACATGCAGGCGGACTTCGCATTTTGGAAAGGGCAGTATTGGGGAACTGGCGCTAAGCGGGCGTAATTTCAAGATATGCGTCGGTGTTGCGCCACAAGAAGGGCACGCGGGCGAGCCAATACTTTGCGCCAATAAGCTGGCGTACGCGAGCAAATTCTTGGGGTGGCAGGAAACGGGCAGTGGCAGAAAATTCCGGGCCGATGATTCTTCCTCGAATCGTGGAAGGCGCAATCTTCACTTGTGGGTTGTTGCGGATACGCTTGCATTTTCCAGACTTGCTGTTCGTCATGAAGTAAAGTTTGTTGTCAGCTTCGGCGAACCAGATAGGCGTGGGGACGGCGACGCCGCTTTTCCGAAAAGTTGCCAGACTGATGTAGCGCTGGCCTTGGATTTCTGGTGGAATATTGGCCACGCGAACATTGTAGCGCGGCAAAGATGTTCGAGGACTGCACGGCCATTCGACGCTGAAAATAGATTACTGGTAAGGCTTGACGGCTCCATACAGTCCCATAGAATGATCGAACACCCGTGAACAGAAACGGGATCGACACAATATCAAAGTACGGAATCGAAGCGAAGACAAATGAGCGAGACATGGAAGCAATGGGAGGGCCGCGAGATCGACGGGACATTTCCGTTGCAGAGCTATCTGGGCGGCTCGGATCACAGTGCAGTATTTCTTACGGTTCTGCGGGGTAGCGATGGAGAGCAGCGTAAAGCGGCGATCAAGCTGATACCGCGCAATGCTGGGGCGGAGAATCAATTGTCGCGATGGCAGTCGCTCCGCGAATTAAGTCATCCGAACCTGCTAGGTATTTACGAGGCGGGCCGGTGCAAACTCGATGGCACGAAGTTGCTCTATGCGGTCGAGGAGTTTGCAGAGGAAAATCTCTCGCAGATTCTGCCGGAAAGAGCGTTGACTGCCGAGGAGGCGGGTGGGATGCTTCCGCCGGTTTTGGGAGCGCTGGATTACGTACACGGTAAGGGGTGGGTGCACGGGCGCATCCAGCCCTCTAACGTTTTTGCTGTGGGCGACGCGGTGAAACTGTCGAGCGATAGTCTGGCGTCAGTGAACGACAAAGGCGCGGGAGCAAAGCTGGCGAGCGATTACGATCCCCCGGAGACCGCGGGCGGAAAATTCTTAGCCGCATCGGACGTATGGGATTTGGGGATCACTTTGGTGGAAGTGCTGACGCAGCATCCGCCGGTCTGGAATCGAGCAGCGAGTAATGCTCCGACTCTGCCACCACTGGCTGAACCGTTTCGTGAAATTTCCCGGCAGTGCCTGCAAGTGGATGCTGAAAAGCGTTGCTCGGTTGCGGACATTGGTCAGCTACTAAGGGGAGAGAAGCCGAATCCGAGCACAGAGAAGGCGGCAAAGCCGGTTGTTGTCCCGCCAAGGGTAGGTCAGGGCAAACCTGCGCCGACGAAAATCTCGAAGAAGTGGTCGGTACTGGTAGCGCTAGCGGGAGCGCTGGCAATTGCATTTGTGGTGATTCCGAAGCCCAAGCCAGCGAACCCCGCGAATGGAATGCAGCAGCAAGTGCCGTCGGTTGGGCCGGGCGGGAACGCGATGTCGCCGGAGTCGGTCGCGACGAGTGCTATGACGGCTCCAGCCGGTGGAGACTCGAATGCGGAGGCCTCAAACGCAGTTCATCCCAATGGGGTAGTTCGGCGGGTGCTGCCAGATGTGTCGGCGGGCGGGAGGCGATCGATCCACGGGAAGATTGTGGTTCGAGTGAAGGTGACGGTGGATGCCGCTGGCAACGTGGAGAAGGCGAAGGTGGAATCCGGCAGGGCGAGTTCCTATTTCAAGCGTTCGGCAATGGAAGCAGCGCGGGACTGGAAGTTCTCTCCTGAGGCGAGCGGGGATCCGAACGGCAGGTTGTGGAAGATTCAGTTCGGTTTTACCCGCGCGGGAACCGATGCTTCCGCGGAGCCCTTACAGAGGTGATCGGAAGTTGATGCGCTTGGAGATTCCCGCGCCGACGGGAACGGCCTTCGATGTTGAGTACCCGATTTACTTTGCGGGACGGAAGCGTCCCGCCCTAGGTGATTTGTGACGGATTTCGCCGGTTCTCGTCCCCTACCATTTTACGCCTAGCTTCTTCGCAGGCGTCCTCAGGGTCGCGTCCCGTGACTTGCTTGTACCAGGCGGGATGAAAAGTCCAGGCCCAGGCTTCGCTAACGGCCCCGCGAACCATGGCTTGAAAGGTGCCGGGCTCGCCGAAGGTGCTTTGGTAGATATGGATGAAGATTCCGCCGAGCATGATAAGGGCGGAGATGTCGTGGAGAACGTAGCTCACGGCTACGGCGATTCTGCCGAAGATGGATGCGCCCGCCCAGAGGATTGTGCCGGTGACTATGTAGACGATGCAGCCGGCGACGATCTCCCAAAACATAACCTTCTGTCCGGCGTTGAAGAAGCCGGTTTCAGGGGGGTCCACTTTTTCTTCGCCGCTAGCGATGGCTTTGATGTTGCGCATCCACTTGGTATCGCCGGGAGCCCAGAGCATGGGCACGAACCAGTTGAGCACTTGCAGGAAGAAAAAGAAGACGAAAGCTGTTCCGAAGTACGGGTGCATGATACGGCTGAGTTGTCCGCCGCCGAAGATAGGAGTGAACCAGCGGAAGAGCCAGGGAAGATAGATGCCGAAGCCGGAGAAGAGCGCGAGGAAGAAAAAGAGGGCAATGGTCCAGTGGAGGATGCGATCGTAGACGGAATGGCGGAGGAGTTCTCCACGATAGACGGTGGTGCGGCCGGCGTGCTCGAAAGTCTCGCGGGCTTTATCGTCGAAGTGTTCGATGGCTCGGCTAGACATTAGTTATGACCTCCGGCGTTCGAGCCATCTTTTTGAGGCGGCTCGGGTTGAGGTACGCGCGGGCCGTTGATCACGTGGTGTGCGAGAACACCGAGTAAGCCGAAAAGGGCGAAGGTGCCGAATACGGGTTTGGCCAGCCACTTCCACCAGGTGTAGCTCCACGGAATCGTCGGATTCCTGGGCAGGGCGCCGTAGCGCTCGGGGTCAGTGGCGTCGTGGAGAACATAGATGACGTGGGTTCCACCGACGGATTGGGGATCGTAGACTCCGGCGTTTTGCCAGCCGAAATTGTCGCGGAGTTGTTTGGCGCGTTCCTCGGCGATGAATTTCATGTCGTCTTTGCCACCGAATTTCAGACAGCCGGTGGGGCAGGCCTTGATGCAGGCGGGCTCGAGTCCTTCGCCGACGCGGTCCGAGCAGAGCGTGCATTTGTATACACGCTTGGTCTCGGGATTGAAGCGGGGGATGTTGAAGGGGCATCCTGAGACGCAGAACTCGCAGCCTATGCAATTTTCCTGATTGAAGTCGACGATGCCGTTGGCGTATTTGACGATAGCGCCATCGGCGGGGCAGGCGTGGAGGCAGCCGGGATCGGCGCAGTGCATGCATTGGTCTTTGCGCATGAGCCACTGGATCGTGCCGTCGGGATTCTGGTGTTCATTGAATTTGATGAGGTTCCAGAAATGGGCGGTGGTCTCGGGCATTGTCTGGTAGGTGTTGTCGAAAGTGGTCGGCGTGAAGGGCATGTCGTTCCACTCGACGCAGGCGACTTCGCAGGCTTTGCATCCGATGCAGGTGGTGGTGTCGACCAGTTTGCAGACTTCGAGGTCGCGCTGCATGGCGAAGCCGGGCGAGGGATTGGTATGGCCCGAGATCATTACGGCTTGAAGTGTCTTGCGGTCTGCCATCTTCTTCCTCTGCGGCTAAAGCCGCATCTGGGAACGGTCATTGATCGCAGCGCTGAAGCGCTGCGCCACCCAAAATCTACACTTTTTCTATCTTCACGAGGAAGCCTTTGAACTCCGGCGTAAAAGCGTTGGGGTCGATAACGGTTGGTGTTAGCTGGTTAGTTAACGTCTTCGCCGTCTTGCCTTCGTCTTCTGCGATGCCACGGAAGCCCCAATGAATGGGAATGCCGATCTGAAAGGTTTCTTTGCCGTCGATTTTCATGGGTTTGATGCGTCGCGTGACCATTGCCTTCGCGATGTACGTGGCGCGGATGCTGGAAACTTTTATTTTTTCACCGCCGTGGATGCCCAAGCGGTCGGCGAGTTCGGCAGGGACTTCGACAAAGGGCTCGGGCACAAGCTGGACGTTCATGGGGTTATTTTTGGTCCAGTAGTGGTAGTGCTCGGTCAAGCGATAGGTGGTGCAGATCACGTTGAAGTCGCCGCCCACGGGCGCGTACTTGTCCATGTCGGTCTTATATTTCTTCACAACTGGATTGTTGGACTGCTGCGGATGCAAGAGGTTCGCGAGGGGGCTTTCGACAGGCTCGTAAAATTCGGGGAACGGACCGTCGGCCATGCCGGCGAGCGGCACAAATAAACGTCCAATGCCATCCGGGTTCATGATGAAAGGGCCCATGTGATCTTTGGGGGCGGAATCTGGCTTGAAATCCGGAACGTCGACACCCACCCAGCTTTTTTTGGCCTCATCCCACCAAACCTGACGGCGCGACGGATCCCAGGGCTTGCCCTCGAGATCGCAAGATGCGCGATTGTAGAGGACGCGGCGATTCGCTGGCCAAGACCATCCCCAATTGGGATAAATGCCCAGGCCGGAAGGGTCGTCGGTGCCGCGGCGCTGCATCATGGCACCAGCTTCGGTCCATGATCCCGAGTAGATCCAGTTACCGCAGGCGGTGGTGCCGTCGTCTTTGAGCCAGGCAAAGCCCGGGAGTTGCTGGCCGGCCTTGATCGTCGTGTTTGTCTTCGGGTCGGTGAGGTCGGCGAGCGCTTTGCCGTTGAGTTCTTTCGCAACCTCGGCGAGGGAAGGATTGTAAGGCGTTGTGTAAGAGAAGGACGCGTTGAGGACCGGATCGGGGAATTTGCCGCCTTCTTTTTTATAGAGTTCGCGCACTTTGAGATAGATGGTGGCGAGGATTTCCTGATCGAGCCTAGCTTGGCCGGGCGTAGGCACGGCGACGTTCTTCCATTGCAGCCAGCGCGCGGAGTTGACGAACGTTCCATCTTTTTCGGCGAAACCTGCTCCGGGCAAGCGATAGACGGTGGTGTTGATTTGTTTTTGGTCGGCTGCGGTAAGGCCGGGCGCGCGCCAGAATTCGCTGGTTTCGTCGGGATAGATTTCGCAGACGACCAGCCAGTCGGCCTTTTTCAGGGCGTCGATATTCTTGTTTGAATCGGGGCCGATCATCACGCCGTTCATGCCAAAGGCGAAGATGCCTTTGATCTTGCCTTCGTACATGTCATTCCAGATGTTGACCCAGGAATAGTTTCGGTCGATCTTGGGAAGATAGTGGAAAGCGAAGTCGTTTTCTTTGGTGGCTGCGGGACCGTAAAACGCTTTGAGGAGAGAGACGGTGAATTTCGAAGTGTTGGAATAGTAATTAAAAGACTGCCACGGATCAGGTTTGGACTCGGTTGGCGTGACGCGCTTGATATAGGTGGCTAGATCGACATCGGCAGGATTTGGCATCTTCAAATAGCCGGGGAGGATGTCGAAGATTCCCGCCATGTCGGTGGCGCCTTGAATGTTGGAGTGGCCGCGGAGGGCATTGACTCCTCCCCCAGCGCGACCGACGTTGCCCATCAGCAACTGGAGCATGGCAGCGGTACGTATGATTTGCGTGCCGAAGCTGTGCTGAGTCCATCCGACTGCATAGATAATAGTGGCAACTTTTTTCATGTCGCCATCTTTGCGGATGGAGGTGAAGAGGTCGGCGGCCTTGAGGAATTGATCCTGCGGAATGCCGGTGATGCGCTCGACCATTTCCGGCGTGTAGCGCTCGTATTGCTTCTTCAGCAACTGATAGACGCAACGGGGATGCTGGAGTGTGAGGTCGAAGGCAACTTTGCCGGGCAGAGATGGCGCGGCGCCCGCGCCTCCGGCGGGTCCAGTTGGACCGCCTGCTTGATGTCCCTGACCTCCACCAGTGTCGCTGGTTTTTTGCGCGGCGGCAGCGGGGTGCACATTTTGCGCTGCGGGCGTTGGGACCACGGGCTTGCCCGCCAGGTCTCCGCCTTCTTCGTAGTTCCAGGTGAATTTGTCGTAAACCTTTTTCTCGGTATCGAATCCGGAAAAAAGACCGTCCTCAGGGAGATTAAACCCGTCCTTAATAATGAAGGCGGCGTTGGTGTAGTTGACGAGGTAGTCCTTCGCGATGCGGTTGTTCGCGATGGCGTAGTTGATGACGCCGCCGAGGAAGGCGATGTCGGAGCCGGCGCGAATTTGTATGTACAAGTCGGCGTTCGCGGCGGTGCGGGTGAGACGAGGGTCCACAACGATGGTTTTCGCGCTGCGGTGAATCTTGGCTTCGACAGCCCACTTGAAGCCGCAGGGGTGATTCTCGGCAGGATTGCCGCCCATGATCAACATCATGTCGGTGTTCTTGATGTCGATCCAACCGTTGGTCATTGCGCCGCGTCCGAAGGTGGGCCCCAAACTGGAGACCGTTGGGCCGTGTCAAACGCGGGCCTGGTTTTCCAGGTAGCAGACCCCCAGGCTGCGCATACTTTTTACGGCGAGATAATTAAACTCGTTGGTGTCGGTACAGCCGCCTGTGAAGGCGATGCCTTCGCAGCGATTGACGGTATGGCCGGCGGCATCTTTCTCGATGAAGGTGTCGTCTCGCGTTTTCTTCACTCTCTGCGCGATCTCCTCGTAGGCCTGCTCCCAAGTGATGTCCTCCCAGTCGGTTCCTCCGGGACGGCGCACTTGCGGCTTGAGCAGACGGCGGTCGTTGAGAATGTCCTGCTGGAGGGACGATCCCTTGGGGCAGAGCGTGCCGCGATTGATGGGGTGGTCGGGATCACCCTCGACGTGGAGAACCTGCGGGATCGCATTCTTGGCCTTATCGCCAATGGTGTAGATGATGACGCCGCAGCTGACAGCACAATAAGGACACGTGCTGCGCGTTTCGCTGGCGCGGGAAATCTTTAGCGACTGGGTCTGGGCGTAGACCGGAGTGAGGTCAAAGCCGAGGGCGGAGAGTCCGGCGCCGCCGAGAGCGGTGGCTTTTAGAAAGGTCCTGCGAGAGAGCTCCATACTGTATTGCCCCCGTGCTGCGCTTCGGGAAGATACAGAGGTGAATGTTTGTAGACGCCCACGACAGCGTCCAAAATCCCTATAGCCCTAGTGCAAGAGACTATAACGCTGCTTTCGTGAAAACGTCAATTCCGACTCTCGAAATGGTGGGACGGGCGAAAAGAGGAAACAGCTCGCCAATCGTAACGTTTGATCGATCTCTTTGCGCCGGGGGCCTAACAGACTGTCGCCGGTTCAGGCGTCTAGCCGTTAAGAATTCGCGCGCCCAGTCGATCGGCGAACGACAAACTCGGGTTCGATCGCTATTTCGGAGATGTAAGCTATCTTTCCTTCAATGCGATCAAGCAGGGTTTGTGCCGCGATTTCACCGATTTTTTGAAGAGGTTGTCGAACGGTGGTGAGAGGCGGACTCATGTAGGCGGCACTCTGGATGTCATCGAAACCCACGACCGAAATGTCGTCGGGAATCCGAAGTCCTGCTTCCTGGAAAGCGCGGATGGCGCCGATCGCGGAAATGTCGTTATAGGCGAAAAGGGCGGTAAACGGCTGATTGCGCTGCAGTAATTGCTTGGCGAACGGGTAGCCGAGATTTGGCGTCGGGTCGTCGCCCTCGAGTTCCAGGATCAATTCCAGGGGCATCCGAATGCCTAAGTTCGCAGCGACCTCACAGATCGCATTCCAGCGCTCGCCAGAATCGGAGCTGAACTTAGAGCCTTTCATGAAGGCGATTTTTTCGTGGCCGAGCTCGACCAAGTGATTCAGCGCCTGCAAAGCCGCCTGATGGTGGTCGAGGATGATATTGGTTACACCTTTGACGTCGCCGTGTCCTGCGACAGCGACAGTAGGTAGTGCAGGTTCTTCGGTGAGAAGCGTGTCGACGGTAATGAAGCCCTCTGCTCCGCGTTCTCGCAAAACTGTGGAATAGGATTCGAGCAACTTCTTATCGTGACGGTGCGCCACGGTGAGAAAAAAGACGTTTCGCTGCCGAAGATAGCGCTCGATGCCGCTGATGACGAGGGAGCCGTAGGCATCGCCAATTTCTTCGAGGATTACGCCGATCATATAAGTGCGTTGCACGCGGAGAGAGCGCGCGAAAAAATTCGGACGATAATCGAGAGCGCGTGCGGCGTCCAGGATTCGTTTCTTGGTATGTTCAGGGACTGACTTGGAAGCGGCGGAATTGTTGAGAACTGCGGACACAGTGCTTGCGGTCAGGCCGACTGCTTCGGCCACGGAACGCAAGGTCACGGTTGCTTTTGGAATCCGCGTCGCCTGCTTCTTGGGAGGTTTCATGGCCCCGACTCTTCCTTAACTCTCGCTCTAAGCCTCGATCGCAGCTGTGGTCAACGTCCATTGGTGAATGCCTTGGACATCGGATTGTATACGAAGAGTGAACGGGCATAAATCCTCTCTGTGAGCCGTCGAAGTCGGAACAGCACTTCTTAAATTCGCACGAAGGTGATCGGCGATTCTGGAAACGCGACGGCGGAACGGCGGCGGGAGAACTGAAGAGAGGGATCAGATGTTAATGATTCTGTCGGTATGGCGGCGCAGATACCAACAAGGAGTGTTTCCGAAATGCGGAAAAAGGGAGTTCACGCAGATGTCGATTTCCTGGTCTCCGGGCTCGTATTGAATTTTGCCATTTTTTACATGGATGGCGTACATCGAGGTGACCGTGACCTGTGCAAACTGAGGTCGGCCGTGCGGAATCTGAAAACGTAGGGAGCAATAATCGCCCAAGTAAGCGAGCGCAAGCAAAAACAGAAGAACAATTGCGATGGCCGGTATGGGACTTTTCATTTTATCTTTCGCATTTCTCTCGGCGAGAAACATACTCTAACGGCACAAAGTCGAGTCCGTCCAGTGCTGCGAACGGGCGGAGGGACAATTGGTTGTCTATTCGTCGTCTAATCCGTTCAAGGCGAGTTCTATTCCTAAGGGATTTTGGCGAAGTTTTCGGAACTTGCCCGTGCTGATTCGGGCAGGAATGCGCCTTCGACACCATATGAGGACCGGGGCTCACCCGCGCGGCGTAGGCCCGAGCGAACCGTTTATTGCCCGGGCACGGAGACTGTAGCGATGGTGCTTGAAGGTCCCACGCTTCCGTCAGCGCTCACATAGGATATGCGGTAGGCTATGTCTCCGTGTGCCGGGGCACGGTTGTCGGTTGCGCTCGGCGCGGTCATTGGTCCTGCGATGCGAATCCATGCATTTTGCGGCGTGCCGGTGCGAGATTGATCGAGCCGCTCGACGATTACGCTCAGCCCGGCAGGAGGCAACTGAAACTGCAAAGTGACGTGTGGGTAGGGTGTGGTCAAGTAGTTCGCTGTAGGAACGGGAGGCACGGGAATTTGCGGTGAGCCGATGCGAATTGCTACGGGGCGGGTGGGATCGCTGCGATTGCCGTTCTTGTCGACGGCCACAAGCCGGTACCAGTATCTTTCGCCGACAGCCACATAAAGGTCCGTGAACTGCCGCGCGTCGCCGGATAGCGGATCGCCGATCACCAGTCCCAGATCACTCTCGCGTCCCGAGCGCAAGACCAGGAACTGCGTCGACTTCTCCGCTGGCAAGGAGGGAACAAAGCTAAGCTGGGCTTTACCGTTGGCGCCGTCGGCAGAAGTGATGAAAGGTGCTTGCGGTATGGAGCGATCCGGGATCGTCACCGGAAAGGATGTGCTAGCCTGGCCTTCCAGGTTATCGAAAGCCACAGCGAGAACTCTGTATTCCATCTTTGAGTCAGAAGTCAGTCCGATATAGTCGTCGTAAAGGGGCTCCGGGGAAAAATGGGAATTGAGGCGCACCCATTTTTCGACTTCGGTATTTCCGGTCAGGACGCGACGCTCGACGAAGTATCCCGCGACGGGGAAGGCCACGGGTTTCCAGGTGAGCCGAACCCGCGATTGGCCAACGTCGGCGACGAGCCCATCGACTTTAGGAGGAGCTGCGCTGTTTTGAGGCTGAGCGCTGGCAGTGGTGGATGGATCCCCAAGGTCTCCGCGAGAGTTCACGGCGCGGACACGATAATAGTAAGTGGTCCCACCGCGAACAGTTGTGTCCTCGTATTGAGCGGCGATCGCGGGTAAGGCCTGCGGTGAGAGAGTTTCGTAAGGACCGGCACTCAGAAGAGCCCGTTCAACGAGATAGCCAGCCAGGTTTGGCTTTGATTGAACCGGCCAACTGACGACAATCCTTCCGATTCCGGCGGTCGCAGTAACCGGTTGGGGAGGCTCGAGAGCGCGGAAATCTGGAAAGAAAATACGAATGGAAGTTCCCAGGCTGCGACGACCGAAGGCATCGAGACTGAAGACGCGGTAAGTCAACATTTCGTTTGGAGGAGCGTTGCGATCGAGGATAAGAGGGGTAGCGGGATCCCAGCTTATCCCTGGTATGACGGGTTTCGCGGTGACCGCGGCACCGGACTGGCCGCCGCCATCACGCTCGATAGCATAGGCAATCACCGGAAGTTGCCGGTTCTCAGCCGGAGCCTGCCAAAACAAGGAGACGCCACGCTCGTCAACCTTGGCCTGGATTCCGGTTGGAGCTGGCGCGACTGGAGTTACTTGGGAGGAGTCGAGTGGTGAACTCGAGAGCTGCACGCCGGTCAGCTTGCCTGCGCCATCGAGTCCTTCAAGCTTGTAGCTGCGGTTGCCGGAAGTCACATTCTCCAGGGTCCAGGAAAGACCCAGGGCGCGCGCGTAGGCCGGATCGCTAAATGCCCTGAGACCGAGAATATTGATCAACTGTCTGTTCTTCGCGTTGTTTTCGGGTTTCGCCAACAGGGCCGGCAACCTTCGAATCGCATCCGCGTCTTCCACAGAAAGATGCTGAATGGCGGCCGCATCGGCCATATTGATTTGAGGCACAAGCACTTGACCAGTGGAATCCGATAGCTTCCATCCGCCCGAGGGCCATTTTGAAGGCGGCGGAAACCAAAGCAAGGAAATTTTTCCCTTGCCGTCAGAGATGGCAAAGATTGCTCCAGAGGCTTCTTGCGCGGTGCCGGGTTGGACTGCGACCAGAAGTAGAAGGAGAAGAGCGATCAAGATCACGAGCGATCTGTCGCCGTGAGCCACTATTCGTGTTTTCAGCATTCGTTTCACAGGTGAACCGAAAATGAGATTGAGCCTAGCGGCCATGGCAGTCCGATGCTGGCGCTGGCTTGCACTTCGAGTGGCAGTGCCTCAGCATGGATTTGCGCTGAGACTCCCGCCGAGACACAAACGTCGTCCACGCAAACACCGGCGTTCACATTCGCGGAGAAGTCGCCGGAAATGTGAGGCTGAGGGGTGATGGTGAGACCCATATCGACACTGCCATTGATATAGGCGGACGCTACGGAGTTGTCGCCGACGTTCAGGTTAATGCTCTCGCCGCCGCCAATCGCCAGTCCGGCGCCGGAGAGCATAACGTACATGTTTGCGTCGGCGACCAATAGATGGCCATCGATCCGGGGTCCTTGTTGTTTGCCGGCATCGATATGCCAGGGGGCGCTTGGTCCGAAATGGATGTCTACGGCAGCGTTGTTCGGGCCGTTGCCCATGTCGATGGAGGCGAGTCCGCCCATGAAGTTGAGATGTCCCCAAATACGTCCGTCGAAATTGCTACCCGCGTACTGAAAGTAACCCTGGAAGTCGCCGTTGCTATTGTCTGCCATCTTTAGCAGCCAGGCGTGGAAATCCATGCGGGCGCCGGCATCCTGACCGCCAGCCTTGATGACCAGATCGCCATCGAGTGTGTAAGTGAACTGGTCTGGCATGCCGACGCGAAGTCCAGCCATGAAGAGGAACGAGTTGTCGAAGACGGGAGTTGCAGAATTGATCGAACCAGTGTCTTCAAATGCGTTCAGCGGAAAATTGTGGCCAAGGCCGCCTTGCACGCGATAGAGATTCATGACCGGTGGCACCGGAATCAAAGGCACTCCGGTCGGCCCCAGCGAATAACTTACACGGGTCAGCCAGTAATCGTGTCCACCCTGATAACCGAGGCGGAATTCGCCTGTGATGGGTGGACCGCCGAGTTCAGAGAGATCGACGGTGCCGGAATATTCGGTGCCAGCACTTCCGCTATAGACGGGATGAATTTTGGCTTCGGAACTTGGCTGGCCCGATGGATAGGGCACATCAATGGTGAAGGGAGCGTTGGTTGGTCCCAGGGTGGAGTAGTTCGTGCCGGACTTATTGATCTCGTAATTCACCTGAACGGAAGCGGCTGCCATGACCTCGGAGAGGTGAACGTTTGTGTTGAATAAGGCTGCGAGTACCTGGTTGCCGGATGGTGCCGCAGTCAGATGAACGGAGACCAAGTCGACGGGAGTTTGTCCGAGAGTTGAACTGCCGCCGAGCGAGACGTCTTTCGCCTGGCTGCCCTGTGCGAAATAACCGCGTCCGTCCATTCCGAAGTAGAAAACCTGATCGAAGGCGGCAAACTGCTTGTTTTGTGCTGAGAAAACGAAATGCGTATTCGCTTGCACTGCCCAGCCCACATTTTGCTGCTGGGTGAATTGCAGATTACTGGCGGTGAATCCGAAGTTGCCATAGGTTTTTGTAACGGGCGGACTGGTGAACGGGAATGAAATGCTGGCCTGTTTGCCGCCTCCGGATTGCAGCGTAGCGTCGCCCTTCAGGTGGGTGTCGAGCCAGGGGACGTAAATGTCCATGCCCTTGTATTGCGCGTTAAACGTACCGTTGAAAGCCGTGGCATTGATCGAGGCGAAACTAACAGTACCGGCGCCGACGCTCGCGGTGAACGGCCCGGTGGAGAGCGTGCCGCAAAGGCCGCCAGCCAGCACTCCCCAGCCCGTGACGACGGGTTGCAATGCCGCACTGGAGACCAGATCCATCGTGTAAGGAGTGAGCTTGAGACTGGGAAAACGAACACCCACCCAATCGGCATTTTGGAGAGAGTTACAAGGAGACGCAGCAGCGTCGCCGTCATGGTGGCTGAGATCGATCCGCACCGCGTTCGACTGCATGGTGAACGAACTCCAACCAATTAATGTGGAAGGCAGATTGAGGTCGTCTTTCATCCAATCGCCATTGGCATGCAGTTCGCTTTGCACGCCGCTCCAGGCGACTGGCTTCTCGCCAGGCAGACGCAAAGTGGCGTCGCTCAGGGAGACGTTCAATGTCGCATCGAGTTCGGCGCCTGCCTGTCCCGCCAACGAAGCGATTGTGCCTTGCAAGGCGGGAACGCTCGCGGCGAGCGTCAGGTTGGGAGAAACATTGATGCTTCCGGACGCGACGTGAAGGCCGTCGGGGACGTTCCAGTTCGTGATCTTCACGGGGATGGGCGGGTATTCGTCGTAGCCACCACTGCTCGCGTTCGCGAGATGAATGATCAGGTTGCCCGTGCCGTTATAAGTCGCGCCTTGTTGAGTAACGTGATTCTGCAGGCCCGAGATCTCGAACGCTCCGCCACTCTTGACGGGAAAGAGAAACTTGCAGGGCTTGGTGGGATCGGAGGCGACAACTTGGTAGGTCTTTGTATTCGATGCTACGTGCTGATCGGGAATGGGGTTCGTCAGTTGCAAAACAACTTGCTGCAAGGGGCCATTTACGTATTGCACAGCACCCAATCCGAGGGAGCCCGGATTCGAGGGCGAAAGGATGCCTACCTTGAGCGGAGGCAGATTGCTGCCGGGGGGTGGGGCCAGGGTGTTTAGAAGAGATTGAGCCTCGGCAACATTCGGTCCGGTCGGCATTGGTCTGGCTGCGGCTGTGCCGGCACCTGTCGAGGGCGTTAACCCAAGCGGCACGAGCGAACCGAGAGCGCGGTTGACGCCGATCGATAAGCTGGGCATCGTAGGTTGCGGCATCACGTCCGCTTGTACGAGCACGGCGTGATCGCCCACGGGTTGCACTTGCAGCGCTGGTGAATAAATCGGATCGCTATTCGAAATAATGATGGGGGGTTCTGGAATTGGTATCGGGATGACGATGGGGCCGAACTGGATAGTTGTGAAGCCCTGGCGGGTCAGGTTTTTTCGCGGCTGCGACGGGCCGATCGCCACGGTTTGCTGCGATTGCGCGCCATCCACCACCCAAGTGATGCGAACTTGTCCGCGTCCGTAATATTTCAAATAGCTCGACGCGTCCATGCCGTCGTCGCAGGTGCTGCAAATAGCGACAGGCTCGACCGCAGGGGTTCCGGGACTAGGAGTGGGTCCGGCGCGCTCCTCCATCTTTCTTGGGGTGGTCTGCGGCGCGTTTTTCTCAACGGCCGCGGATTGATCTCCGAGAGACGCGCGGTTTACAAGGCCGGGCATGATCGGCCTCACATCGTAAGCACCAAAGTCGGGGTCGGCGATTCCCATCAAATGAAGCGGGCCATTGGCCGCCAAGTCTTCTGGCACGGTGATGTTCACTGCGTGGCAGTAGATCATGTAGGCTTCACTGGCGACTTGAGATGCTGGGCTACCGCCTGACTGCGAGAGGATCTTTTGAAAACTCGACTGCACGCCAGACAATGTCAGGCCTGTCTTTACGGAGCCTTGCGTGCCCATCTTCGAGAGCAGCGCGGTCTGCATAAAAGGATTTGTGGGGCCATCGACGCTGGCAGAAACGGAGGCGACACTTACGTGCTGCAGGTCGGATTCAGAAAGCTGAAACACACGGACTGTGTAACTCCCCGCCGATTGATAACTGTGCTTCAAGGCGTAAGGACTGGTGGCATTCGTCGGCAAGGTTAGCGGCTGACTGCGATCCCAATTCGTGATACCGGAATTTCCGGGTTGCGCGCTGAGCGGTTGGACGCTACCGTCGCCCCAATCGACAAAGAGATTGTCGAATTGGACCTGATCAACCGTTCCGAAAAGCTGACCGGGATGTGGCTCCTGATGGAGGGTTGGATTTGTCGCAAAGGGCGACATACTGAGGGAGAAACTTCCGCTCAAGACGAAGGGATCACCGATGTAGTCGTTGGGGTCGACTCCCGTGGGCTTTCCATTCGCGCCGTAGACGTTCTTGTCGGCAACATTCGTGACTTGAAGGCCGGTGCCGACGTTGGTGCCGTTGCAGGCAAGTCCGGTTGGGCCTTGCGGAGCTTTGAGCGGCCAACGATCAGAGATTTCCACCTCCAGATCGACGGTTTGGGCTTGCGGCTGTGAGTTTGCGGGACTCTGCGATGCATTCTGGACGAGCGTGCTGTTCTGTCCGCTCTTGGCGCCGGTTTGAGGAGACGGTTGCGGCGCGACTCCGGTCTTGTTGTAGGTGTGAAATCCTGCAACTTCCCATTGCAGATCGCCTTGGCTTAACAGCCCATTTAACTGATCGGGGGGAAAGGTCGAGTTGGAGTTAGAACCCGAGGTCGATGGCGCATAGGAGATGACGTGAGACCCGGAATGCACGACCGAAAGGATGGGCGCACTTGCTCCGAAGATGGGCGTCGCCGCGGGAGTCTGCCCCAGGAGACTCCCTGGCAGTAATTTGGGCATCAGGCTGCGGACCGGATCCAGCACTTCCTTTAGAAAAGCGTCGTCCGGCCGATAGTAAGTTGGCGGTGGAATAAAGATCCCACCAAACTGGGTGACGTCTTTTATCCCGGAGAGTTTCTGTTTGGCCAGCAGAGTCTTGCCATCTTTTGCATAGATTCGCAGTTCGTAGTAGTCGGCCAGGCCGGGGTTCTGCTCGTGCCATTTGAAGACGGCGCTGTCATCAAGCCACGGAACTCCGTAAGTGACATATTGGTCGTTGTAAGTGGGTGGCCCGAGGGGCGCGTCCAGTTTGATCACACCCAAGGGGAAATTCTGCAGGGTGATCGGAGGAATCTTCAGAACGGCCGGTGGGCCGGATGGTTTCACAGATAGAACGTTAAGCATCCCTTTGCCCACGATGCTTTGCTGATTCGGCGCCTGCAGATTGAGGTCGCGTCCGCCGGGCAGAGCCGACGGAAGCGCGTTGACCGTCACGTGAATTTCAGTGCTGTTGACGTAGCGGGCCGGTCCGTTGGCAAACACGGCGGCAGGAACTCCCGCGCCTACAGTGAATGTCACCTGCGTTCCGGGAACGAAGTTCGAACCTTCTAGCGTGAGATCGACATTCTGGCTTCCGGCGGCGATCTGGTTCGGAATCACGCGCAGAATCTGCATTGGGAGTCCACGGCTCGCTCCGGAGACGACGGTGAAGGTATTGGAGGCCGGAAGCCGGGTTTTTCCTCCGACAATGAGGACCACGCCACGGGCGCCGAGAGATGCATTCGGCGCGATGGCGACCTGCGCTTGAATCTGGTTGGAGTTTGTAACCGTGGTCGACTGCACGGTCAGGCCATTCGGTGGAGTGAACTGGACGGAAGCGGGGGCGGAGAAGTTAATTCCGTTGAAGGTAATCGCGACGGAGGTTCCCTGGGTGCCCTGCAGAGGCGTGAATTCGCGAAGAGCGGGCTGCGGAGAACCGCAGGCGCTGGCAGCCATTCCCGGAGGGCAATTTTGGGGTGCGGTGATGGTGAAAGAGGCGGCGGCCCGCAGGCTGTGGTCGGCGTCGATGAGAGTGACCTGACGGCTGCCCGTCTGAGCGGCGGCATCGATTTGCACCTGCGCCGAAATCTGCATGGGAGAAACGACTTGAAGTTTGGTTACCGTGATTCCCTGGTTCGGGGAAAACAGTAGGTTCATCGAGCGCGGGAGGAAATTCATCCCGCTGAAGTTGATTGTTACGGTCGAACCTGCAGGCGCTTGGGTAGGGCCGAAACTGATCAGCGCAGGCGGTCTCGCCTGCGAATGTCCCAGCACGGAGAGCATGGCGCATAGCGCGAAGAGGGAAGCGAAACGCGAATTGATCCGGCGATGGTTCATCGATCGTTTCACGCCACGGGTCAGTTAGAAAGTATGTTTGTGGCCCCAGGTCGCTGTCCACAAGACGAGCAACTGAGTTGTTCGTTGGTCGAAAGCCATAATGGTGTTGCGATTCTGGTTGTAGTTTCCCTGGGCGGAGAAAGTGCTGAATTTCAGCACGCCGGGTAATGTCCACGAAATCCTGCCGCCGTATTGGCCGGTGAGCGAATCACTGGTGAGCGTGCCGTTCGCGAGAATTGTGCGGCCTTTCGTTAGTGTAATCAGGGGAGAAACTTGGAGCGCGGGTTTCTTCCAGTTCAAGGCGGGTTGTACATAGACGGTAATGTTGCGTGTCGTGCCCACTGTCAAGCCATCCGCGGAAACCCAGTTTGCATTTACCTGGGAATTCAGCTGGAAAATTCCGCGCGTTACCAGGTTTGTGCCGAAATTGAGCGAGGAAGTAATCGTGCTTGCCTCGGGGAAAAGATTGTTGTGGTTCCAGTCGCGCGTGCCGCCTCCCGATATCGTGACCGTGCCAACCTGCCGGCTTAGGTTGAGATTGCCTGAAAGATCACGCTGGTCCTGCGCTCCGGCCTGGTCGGGAGGTTGGCCTTGCAGCGCTACCGGTGTCGTGCCGGTCTGGGTCAAAGACTCGCGTGCGTCAAAGACGAGATTTGTTTTCACTCCGAAGGCCTTGCTCCAGGACTCGTCAAAATTATGCAGGAACAACTCATCGCTCGTGGTGGGATGAACGTTATTTGCCAGGAATGTGTAGGTCAAGCCGAATGTACCCGCAGTTGTTGACTGGGTAATGGCTGAATCGACGCCGCGCAGATTCGGCTGGCTGGCCTGCGTCAGGCTGGGATTTGCCGGGTTGCCAAAATTCTCGCCTACGTCGCGATAGGAAACGTTGACGTTGGTTTTGCCGGTTTGTCCCGAGATGCCGGTGCGCCAGGCTCGTCCAAATTCGCGCTTCGAAGCTGGATCGGTGGTGTTGGCGTTGTCGCGACTGAAAGCATACTCAGAGGACCACAGCCATTTCGCATTGAGGTGAAGGTTCAGCAGCGCGCCGTATACGTCTCCGCTCGATTTAGGGGCAATCGGATTGGGCAGAACAATCGGATTTCCCTGCGAGTCGAAGCCGACTGTGGTGGGCGCTCCAATATCCTGAGCGCTTAGCCACATCAGCCGAAATTGGGCCCATTTCGGCAAGGGAGCTTCATAACTGGCTCCCATGAGTTGCTGGTGGAAATTGATGCCGGCTCCCCCGCCGAGGGCTTGATCGTTGGTGTTGGCAAAATATCCGAAGGTGCCCGCCGGCGTCTTAAGGGTAATTTCGGCTCCTTGCCGCGGGGTGGCGGCCGTTACAAATTGCGCGTTTGTGTAAAGGACGGGAGAGACGATGCCGAAACGCAGATTCGCGGCCCATTTACCCTTTTTGTAGCCGAGTTGCAGGACGTAGTCGTTTACTAATCCATGGCTTGTGCGCTGCACTTCTGGATTCAAAATTGAATTCATCAATCCGCTGCCGTTTACTTCTACGTGCCACGGACCTTCGCTGTAGGTTGCGCGCTCTGAGATCGAAAAGGTGTTGGAGTCAGGAGGATTCGATCCAGAAGCCCATTGGGTATTCGAACTGATCTGTCCTTCTTCCGAGGGACGGATCTTCGCATTCTCTTTCGGCGCGGGGTGATGCGCGGCAGCGATTATCGCCGGGGTTGGAACTGCGGCCTTGATCGCAGGCGGTTGCTCCGCGTCCGTCCCTGGTTGCAGAGCGAGAGGCGACGGCACGCCCGTTGAAGGCGGGGTAGAGGCAGTGACGGTGAACTTCCAACTTGCGGCTTCGCTTCCGACGGTGAGATTCACGTTGTGATCGCCGCCTGTGAGGGGTAGAGGCGGGTTAAAGGTGACTTTTGATTCCGATAATAGAGCTAGAGAAGTGATGTCCACATCGTCGACCATCAAACTGATGTCGGTTGGATTCACGGCGGACTGAAAGCTCACGGAAATCGTGGGTTGCACTTGGTTTGTACTGCTGTCTGGAGTGGGGGTGCGGGCTCCGATTTCGGAGGCAAGATCGGGCAGGAAGGGCAGAGATTTCGGAACTCCTAACGAAGCCAACTGCACCAGGCGGCGGTCGCTATTCAGACTCGATTGCGGTGAAACCTCGGCCAGAAAGCTTTGCACCGGCCCTGACATGATCAATTGGCCGTTGGCGGCAATCGCATCCACCTGCCAGTAGTAAGTCGTCCCGGGAGTTAGACCTTTGTCGGCGGCTCGCAGATCCAGCTTTGGATCCGCGGTGAGATACTGGCGGATGATTTGCGTGGCCGCGAAATCACTGGTGATGGTCACGAAGTAAAAAGCGGACGATTGCGCGGGCTTCCACTCCAACAGCGTGTGGCCAGTTGCGCTCCGCCCTGGGACTGCTTGCGCCGCTGCCAGACTGCCGGCGGAAATGCGATAGAGTGCTCGCATTGGTAAGGGCTTCCGCGGCTCTCCCGTGGATTCGATGGCGCGCACGGTCCAGTAGAGTTGACCTTCCGGCAAGCTTCGCCAGAGTCGCAAGGACATCTCCCAACGATTGTCGACGACGTCGATCCAGTTTCGAATCGTCGACAGATACGGCTGAGTCGAAAAGCCAACTTGATATTTGGCCGCTCCGGGCACGGGCGACCACAGCAGACTTGGAGGATTCTCGGGCGGAAAAGCTGCGTTCGATTCCGGCAAAACGAGTTGTTCGAGTTTCCAATCACCCGGATTGACGACGACAATGATGGGACGCGTGGCGATCTGGTTGGGCTCGACCATCCGCAAATACAGGGTGTGCGCACCGAGATACCAGGTAGGCAGTGATTGGCGAGTGCGGATCGTTGTACTCTGACCACCGACAATCGAGGCGGCAAACTGCTCGACCACGTTGCCATCCCAAATCCACTGTCCGATCACGGTTCCGGTTCCGGAGCCCGCAAGAATCGCTTCTGCATTTAGATCCTGCCCCTGCGCGACTGTCGTTCCATCCCGAGGATGGGTCAGCGCCATATTCAAGACCGAGAGGGGAGCTCCGAGGGAATTCGATGACCGGAGCCATAGAGGCTGCGAAGTTCCGGGCCCTCCCGCAGGCGACCCGGCCGTGCTTGTCCCATCGATATTGAGAACATCGACTGCGCGCAGGCTGACAATTGCCGTAGGACTGGCGCTGAAGATCGCCGTCATGAGTCCTGAATTCACAACTGTGACGCTAAACACGGTCAGGTCGGTAGCGCGCGTGTGCCCATTGGAATCGCTTACTGCCCCGAGCGGCGGCGAAAGGATCACGGTCGCTCCCGGTCGAAAATTGGCTCCTATCAGTGTCATTCTCACGTGGTCGGCAGCCTGCTCTGTGAAATCAGGAGAAACGCTGATCAGAATTGGCAAAGGCGCGGTGCTCACCGTGAGCGGTAGTGCGTTGGAGGTGAGTCCACCGCCGACCGCGAAAGGGTTGAATACCGTGACGAGAAGGGTGGCAGGGGTGGCAATATCGGAAGCGAAAATCGTGGCTGTCAACTGCAGCGAACTTCTGTAGATGGTGGGCCGGTTGCCGCCATTGATCTGGACGACGGAGTTGGTGAGAAATCCGCTGCCAGTCACAGTCAAATTGAAAGTGGCGCCTCCGGCGACGACGCTCGGCGGACTGATGCCGGTAATAGAGGGAGTTGCTTGGGCGCTCGCGGCCGGGAGCAGAGTCGTGGAGACGGCGAGCACGACGAAGAGTAAGATTCCGGCTCGACGATATGGTCGACATTTCATCGAGGAACCGATTGAGGCAAACATAAGTCAATACGGGTTGAGCAGATAAGAAATTTGATTCCAACGGATTTTTCGATGAGAGCACAATGAATTGGGGTCTCGGAAGAACGAATGTGACGGTGACATGCCCTTAGTCACTTGTGCAGAAAGGGAGACGTCCAGTCGGTCGTCCTTATCGGTCGGAGGCGCGGGCGAGTCAGGACAGAAACCTGAGGAATCGCGTCCGATCGTTGCTTGACCCACAAGGGGGAACGATAATCGACTAAATGCAAAACGAGTGGCAACGGAGAATCGCGAGGGCAGAAAAGTTAGGCGCCGAATATGCCTTTGTTTCGGAGATTCTCGGGTTTTATTCGGCTATTCTGCGCTTTCAAGAGAGATTTTACGCGGAGGTTGAACCTTCCATTGTCCCGGATAACGGAGAGTCGGAAGATGGCGGGCCTTTTATGCGACCGCTTCCTACGTCGCTCCCGAAGCGATTTGGTGAACTCCTCTCAGTTGCAGTACGGAGCGGTCCGGAGTCTTTGCGAAGGTCCGCGCGGGAACTGGGAGACGGCGGAGAAGTGTCGCATCTCCGTTTGTTGAGAAGTTTCTGGCAAGGGGACGGGACGATGTCGCCAGCGACGGGTTCTGACGATTTCTTTGCGCGGTCGTTTCTCCAACCTTACGCGGCGGCGCTTCGTGTGCGTTCTAATTTGCGTTGGACGGGGCCAGCACCGTTTGCCTGTCCGTTTTGCAAACGCAAGCCAAGTGTCGGAGTTTTGCGGCCGATGGGAGATGGCGGATTGCGGTCGCTGGTCTGTTCGCTTTGTCTGGCGGAGTGGGAGTTCCGGCGGATCGTCTGTCCGGGGTGCGGGGAGGAGGATCCCAGGAAGTTGCCGGTGTATACAGCGGAAGAACTGAAACACGTGCGAGCGGAAGCGTGCGAGAGTTGCCGCACTTATATCAAGACGGTTGACATGACGACTGGCGGATTGGCCGAACCGCTGGTGGATGAGATGGCTTCGATCCCACTCGACGTCTGGGTCCAGGAGCAGGGCTATGTAAAGCTCCAACGCAACGTCCTTCAGTTATGAGCTCACTGCATCGAGTCCTGCGGATACGTCATTGATGAGAGGTTATCTCTTCTGAAGATCCGGCCGGCAAATCAATGTATCACCGAGCGCCAGCGTGCATTTTTTGAGCTCCAGTTGGGGTGTCGATTGCGAAACTCAAAGACTTCTTGCTGTTTCTTAGCCATACAGCGGCTCGGTTTTCCGCTTCCGCCAGTTGCTCGGGAGACATCGCCGAGCGAGCGATCTTTTTGCCTTCCTCGATTCTTTCCTTGAGCGGCACAGCTGTTTTCTCCGCAAGCAAGTACCACATGTACGCGGAAACTGACGCCGCCTGAAAGCCAGGGAGCTCGTCATCCAGTTCGCTGCTAATGTCCTTGATCTTAGAAAAATGCTCCGCCATCTGAAGCTGCGCCGAGGGATCCCCCGCCTCCGCCGCTTCGACGATCGCGGCAAAGGCTTTTGCTTCTCCATCGGTCGTCGAAGTAATAGATGGTGGTTGGTTCATAGTCAGATAAAGCAATTCCGTGCGACTGGAAACGCCTAATTTGTCGAAGATGCGGAACAAATAGTTCTTGACGGTGTGGGGGCTGAGTGCGAGAGCTTCTGCAATTTCGCGGTTCGACAAGCCTCCGGCCACGTGCTGAATCACCTGGCGCTCGCGAGCAGACAGTAGTTCGATTCCTTTGTGATTGGTGGTACGAACCAGAGGCGAAGCAGCTAATGCCTCCAGCGCGTGGTCGAGATCAACGCTCCGTGCCCAGATCTGGCCTTCGTGCACGCTACGAATGCATTTGCAGAGCATTTCGATTCGCTCTTGCTTAGAGAAGATGCCGCGGGCGCCCGAACGAAAGCATTCCAATACCTCTTCGGGCTTGGAGCTGTCGAGCAGGATGACGCCCTTGATTTGAGGCCTGAGAATGCGCATCTCGCGCAGGACCTGGGTGCCATGCCCGGGCTGGTCGTCCAGATTGTGACTGATGACGGCAACGTCGATCGGCACGCGATTGACCGCGGCCAGGAGCTCTTCCGAGTTCGATGCCGCGGCCACGACCTGCAGTCCCCGATCATTGCGGAGAGCGTCGGCCAAGAGTTGAGTATGGATGCGCGTGCCGTCGGCAACCACAATACTGACAAAATCCGAGTCCACTTCCTCGTGCGATGGCATCGAGGCCTCCTGATATTAAGTACGTGGCAATACGAACCGGATGGGGGACGTGAACTTACTCCGTTCGCTGAAGACACTGGTCGGCGGTGTGGGGAAGGTGAGTTGCAGTCAGAGCCGGCCAGAGTCTCTTCCTACCAAAAAACTTAACTCTCTACAGCGAAGAATGTAGCATTAAATGGATGGCTGGGCAAGCAAACAAGCTGCAACCTATGCAAGAAACTGCAATCCTTTCATGCCACTGTAAAAGTTCGTAATCGTTGCACGAGGCTGCATGGCTGTTGGTTCGATGAGAATTTCAACTTCACTGCATCTTGTTTTACGATTCTAACGATTAAGTGCTTTTGATGCAGCGAGCTAACGCTCACGGCTGAAGCGTTCACAGAAATAAAACCCCGCCTTCTTTGGCTGACGAAATGCCTCATACCACCGCCGTGCCAAGGAAGAAGATCTCCAAGACGTACACCTTCGTAATGAGATAAATGACCCTTGACCCGATAGAGTCAAACCGTCCTAAGAACTCCTACCACTTGCACGGTCTTGCAAGGGAGGCTAAGTTCAGACAGCTAGAACTTCCCCCCTACTTTTTCCTGGTTTTTTTCTCCCCCGATTTGACGTGTAGGTGTGTCTTCGTGTGTGGAACAGGCGGACCCAGACCGATGGGACCCAGAGGGCGAAGCTATGAGTACCTCAAACCCAAACTACGAAATGAGCGAACGGCCGACCGGGTTCGTCTCGGCTAGCGGACTGCGCTGGTACGCGCTGCATACGAGAGCACGTCACGAAAAAGCGATCGAACGGCGTTTGCGCGACCGGGGTTTTGAGACTTTTGTACCGACGACGATGGAAATCCACCGCTGGAGTGACCGCAAGAAGAAAGTAGAAGTGCCGCTGTTCAGTTGCTACGTGTTCATCCGCTCAGCTCTGAGCGAACAGGACCGGACTCATGTTTATCAGATTGAAAGCGTACACGGATTCGTGGGGACTCGGGGCTCAAGCCTGCCGATTCCCGACGAGCAGATCGAAAGCATCCAGAAGGTCCTGACTCAGGCGGCGCCGTGGCGTGCCTATCCATTTTTGAAAGTTGGACAACGGGTTCGGGTGCGGGGCGGAGCGATGGATGGAGTGGAAGGCGTATTCCTGTCGGAAAATGGGGACCATAGCCTGATCATTTCCGTGGATGCGATTCAGCGGTCGATGGCGGTACGGATCGACGGATACAGCGTCGAGCCCATATAGAACTTTCCCACCACCTTTCCCTACGTAATGTTTTCAGCGCAGCTAACCTACCTTAGTCACCACCGGGCCCTCTAAAAATGTATCAACCAGAAATCGAGCGAATCAGCGAAGAGTTGTACTTCATTGCGGCGAGTCCGGCCACGCGTCGGCTGCGCACGCAAGCTGGACTGCTTTCCCAGTCTGACGTTCCCGTGTTGATCACCGGCGAAGCGGGTAGCGGGAAGACAACCGCGGCGCAGCTCATCCATTCGCTATCGATCCGCTCGAGTTTCCCCTTCTTGCGCGTCAAGTGTGCAGTGCTCACTTCGGATTTGCTGGAGAACGAACTGTTTGGGTACGAACACTCGTCCGCGAATGGCAAGCCCGAGTCAACGCCTGGCAAGTTTGAACAGTGTGCGAAGGGAACGATTTTGTTGGATGAGTTCGACGCTATGCCCGACGCCGTGCAAAGGCGCCTCCTCAAGATGCTGGAGACAGGGGAGTTCGTACGGTGTGGAGGCCAGACTCCGATTCGAGCGGATGTGCGCATCATTGCCGCAACGTCCGGCGATCTGGAATGGGCGGCGTCAGAAAAAAGAATTCAAGAAGAGCTGTTCTACCGCTTAAGCGTTTTCGAATTGCGGGTGCCACCATTGCGCGACCGGCAGGAGGAGATTCCGCTGCTGATGGGGCACTTGATGAACCGCTTGACCCGGCGCTATGGTGTTCCGGCGCCGCGTTTCTCGAGCGTATTGCTGGATGCGTGTCAACACCACGTCTGGCCGGGCAACTTACGCGAATTGGAGAATTTTGCCAAGCGATTTCTGGCTCATGGTGATGAGGCTGCGGCGCTCCGGGAATTACATTCTCATCCCGACTCCGGCGTACAGAAGGGAGAAAGTGGGAATGGAAACGGGCACACAAGAAATATCGCACACGGCTCAAACGGGCATGCTGCGGAAGAGCACTCGTCTCTTAAACTCTTGGTCAGAAACGCAAAAGGCGAGACGGAACGCGGTGCCATCGCCCAGGCACTCGAGCAGACAAACTGGAACCGCAAAGCTGCCGCACGGTTGCTGAATGTCAGCTACCGTGCTTTGCTCTATAAAATTCAGGAATACCATCTCTCGCCGCCAGCCCATTCGGCACGATTGTTTGCGGCCGATGCGATGCGGGAAGCGAAGTAGGGACGGCAACAATGATGGAAAATAACGGAGTGCGAATCAGTTCGTACCGTCGAGCGGTACTGACCGTGATTTTCACGGCGATGATGTCTATTTCCCTAGAAACTGTTGCGCAGACCGCTCCTGCATCTCAGGCAACGGGGGTGGTTGCTCCGCCACCGCCGGCGGGTAACCCCGATAATGGGAAATCGCATTCCGATGATTCCTACGTGATTGGCGCGAATGACGTTCTAACCGTCAACGTGTGGAAAGAACCGGACGTATCACGATCCGTTCCCGTGCGTTCCGATGGGAAGATCTCCCTGCCGCTGGTCGGGGAGTTGCAGGCTGGTGGGCAGACACCGCAACAACTTGAGCAGGAGATCACCAAACGACTGCGGAACTACATTTCTGAGCCGGAAGTCACCGTAATTGTTACCGATAGCAAAAGTCAGAAGGTGAATATCCTGGGCATGGTCGCCCGTCCGGGTGCCTACCTGCTGACCAGCGCGACGACGGTGCTAGATGCGGTTGCGATGGCCGGCGGTTTCAAGGATTTTGCGAAGCAGAAGTCGATGTATGTTTTGCGGCCGGCTCCGGACGGAACGCAGAAGAGAATTCCGTTCAACTACAAAGACGTAATCAAAGGGAAGAACCCCGAACAAAATATCCGACTGCAAGCCGGCGACACGGTAGTGATCCCGTAATTGCAGAATCACGGGTTGAAGATGAGCTTTTGGCGTTGTTTGATTGTCGTTGGTGTGGTGGCCGTACTCGCAGTCTTCGGGGCAGCTCAGAACTCGCCTTCGCCAAGTCCAGACCAGACTGAAACGCCAGACACAGGCAGAACGGCACCCGCAGCACCACTTTCTGCATTCGCGGGAATAGAAGGCGATACGGGTTCCGGCGACACGGCGAGCAGTCTGCCGCAGATACCGGCACTCTTGGGCGGGATCGGCATATCTTCCGCGTCACTTTCGGAAATGGAACGATCGAATTATCTACGGGGCGGAATTAACGTGGGCGCCGCGTACGACGACAATCCGCTGCTGCTATCGAACGGAACGGAGAGCAACACGAGCGAATCGATCTTTCCGAACATTAAGATTGATGAGACTTCATCGAGAATGCGATGGACGCTGGGATACGCGGGGGGCCTCACGGTGAATCAAAAGTTCACAGCCCAGAACCAGGGATCGCACAATCTGAATTTCGATTCGCAATATCGATTGAGCCCGCATTGGAATCTGCATGTGGCCGAAAACTTCTCCGCAACGACGGGGCTTTTCGATGCAGGGAACGGCGGAGACTTGTTGGGCGGCGCTGGGGGGCCGAACGCCAGTCTGATTACGCCGCTAGCGAACCAGAAGTCCGACAAGACCACGGTCGAGATCAACTATCACTTTGCCCTGAACGATCTTGTTGGCGCGAGTGGATCGTTCTACGATTCGAACTTCAGTGAAGTCGCAGGGCAGGCGCAGTTGGCCAATACTCAAACGGCGACCGGATCCGCTTTCTGGTTGCATCAGCTTTTTCATGGCGATTGGGCCGGCGCCACGTACCGCTTTGAACGCATTACGTTCGACCCAAATGGCGAAACACGAGTGCACAGTGTCTACGCGATCGATACGCTAAATTTCTCCAATCGCCTTTCGCTGACCGGTTTCGTTGGCCCGCAGTATGCGGAAAATCAAGGCTTTACGGCCGGCGGGTCAACCTTTTCGCAGACGAACAACTGGTCGGTCGGGGGAGGGGCGGAGTTCGGTTGGAATACCCAAAATACCGGCGCGTCGGCGGGTTACTCCCGCATGATCAGCGACGGCGGTGGAATTCTGGGCGCCGTACTCTTACAGGCGGTCCACGGTACCTTTCGACGCCAACTGACACGTTCCTGGTCCGGGTCTGTCACTGCTCAACACGGAACAAATCAATCCCTGACCGTGCCCTTCCAGACGAGCGCAACCTCAATCAACCTGACTTCGGTGGGCGTGACACTTGATCGTAACGTTGGAAAAAGCGTTGGACTGAGAATGGGCTACACGCATGACTTCCAGCAGCAGTTCGGAGTGCCGGGCTCAAGTCCGATGAGTCCCACCCAGACGCTCGACGCAAACCGAAATCGACTGTTTGTGACCCTGTCCTATCAGTGGGCCAAACCTTTAGGAATGTAGGCATGGACGAAGACTTAGAACAAGCTGGATCGCTACCCGAGTTGTCCGAGATCAAGGGAATCGTGCGCCGCCGGCGCTGGCAGTTTCTGATTCCTTTCTTTTTCGGCTGGGTTCTGGTTTGGGGAGCGAGCTGGCTGATTCCGTCGACTTACCGGTCGGGCACTCTTATTTTGGTCGAACAGCCTTCCGTGCCCGAGAAATACGTGGAGTCGAACATCGATAGCGACATTCAGCGTCAGCTGGATAGCATCACGCAGCAGATCTTGAGCCGTACCCGGTTGCTGCACATCATCGACAGTTTGGGTCTCTATAGCGCCGAGCGAAAGCGTAAAAGTCCCGACGATCTGGTCGAGTCGATGCGCAAGGATATCGAGATCGAACTGACGCACAGCGACGATAAGAAGCTATCTTCTTTCAATATTTACTATGCCAGCCGGGATCCGAAGATGGCGCAGGCGGCGACGGCCGAGTTGGCTAATTTGTTCATCACGGAAAATCTGGAACAGCGGCAGGAACGTTCGGAAAACACAACCAAGTTCCTCGAGGATCAGCTGACCCAAGCGCGGGCAAATCTTGCGGCGCAGGAAGCGAAATTGCGTGAATTCAAGGATCAGCATCTGGGCGAGTTGCCGACTCAGACGCAGAGCAATCTACAGATACTGACTGGCCTGCAGAACCAGTTGCAGGCCAATCAGGACTCGTTAAACCGGGCGAAGCAGCAGAATGCCTATCTGGAATCCTTGACCAACCAATATCGTTCCTTGGGACAGAGTTCCAAGTCCGGCGAGGCCGCGGGGCCGTCGGGGTTGGCTGCGGTCGACAAGCAGTTGGACTTGCTGAAGGCTCAACTGGCCGATCTCACTTCGCACTACACCGACAATTATCCCGATGTGCGGAAAACGAAGGAACAGATCGCGCGGACCGAGAAGATACGGGAAAAAATCGTCGCTGACATGAGCAATCCGGCGACGAACGTCCCCACGACTTCGAACAACCCTTCGCCGCTCGATGCGAAAACCGGACCGATGTTCGAAATGGAAAGTCAGCTCAAGGCGAATCGACTCGAGATTGCGAATCGCGAGGCAGAAATAAAAGACGAGCAGAACAAGATTAATCAATACCAGGCCCGGCTCAACATGGCGCCGGTCATGGAACAACAATTCGCTGACATTAACCGCGATTACGATCAATCCAAAACGGACTACGAATCTCTGCTGGCGAAGAAGAACCAGTCGGAAATGTCGACCGATCTCGAAAAGACGCAGCAAGGTGAGCGCTTTCGCATGCTGGATCCTCCGAACCTTCCCGCCAAGCCTTATAAGCCGAATCGGCTGATGTTGTGCGGTGCAGGACTGGCATTCGGCTTAGTGCTCGGGGGAGGGTTCGCATTCGCCAAGGAAAGACTGACAGGCAAGATCTACAGCGAGCGCGAGATCAAAAAACTGCTTCCGTTCGATGTGATTGGGGAGATCCCTCCCATTGAGAGTCTGGAAGAACAGATCGCTCGCGGACGGGGTGCTTGGATGGCGGGGGCTGCCGCAGTCGTAATTGTCGGATGTATTCTATTAGGATCCGCTGTAACGTATCTGTACGGCTAATCACTCGCTAAAAATCATGTACAAAAGCTTTTACAACCTGCAGCGGAACCCATTCGAGATCACGCCTGACCCGTCGTTCTTGTTCCCGACGACGCGCCATAACGAGGCGCTTGCCTCGTTGTATTACGGGGTGACGTCACACCGTGGGTTCGTTGTTTTGACGGGCGAAGTGGGGACCGGAAAAACGCTGATCCTGCGTTCGTTGCTCGGCTTATTGCAGCGCAGAGATGTCGCCTTCGCTCTGATCTTCAATCCGACGTTATCGCCGCTGGAGTTCGTGCGCTACATCGCCGGTGATTTTGGATTACCGGTCGCGGGCAAAGCGAAAGACGAACTGATCCACGTTCTAAACAGTTTTCTCTTGCAGCGCCATCAAAAGGGACTTACGACGATTCTGGTGGTGGATGAGGCGCATCACCTGTCGCACGAGATACTGGAAGAGATCCGTTTGTTGACTAACCTGGAGACATCGCAACAGAAGTTGCTGCAGATCGTCCTCGCGGGACAGCCGGAGCTCGATCTGAAACTCGATTCGCACGATCTCAGACAGCTGAAACAGCGGATTGCGTTGCGTTGTCATCTCGATCCGCTGACGTCGCATGAAACGAAAGAGTACATAAACCGGCGGTTGAAGATCGCGGGTGCGGTTGGAGCCAACCAGATTTTCTCGATGCCCGCGGTTGAGGCGGTGTTTCGACACTCGCGTGGAATCCCGCGTTTGATCAATACGATCTGCGAAAACGCCTTGCTGGCGGGCTATGCGAAACACGCGTCCACGGTGACTTCGGAGATTATCGACAATGTCGCGCGGGATTTAAGACTGGGCGTGACAGTTGTAGATGCGAAAAGCCCGGTCGCACCCAAGCTGTCCGTTGAAGAGGAACAAAGAGAGCTTTTGCAGGCGGTTAAGACGCTTCTAGACGTTCGCGATCGTATGCACGAGGCTGAGACCAAGCGGCGACTACAGTAGGCATCGTTTTTCTATCCCATGAGCTATATCTACGAAGCGTTGCAGCGAGCGGAGCAAGAACGATCGGGCGGCAGTTCGCCTAAAGACGCCGATTCGGTGGCTGATCTACTAGCGGGCGTGGAACAGGAAATCGAACGCAAGCAGGCTGTCTCCGAATTACCGGCCTCGTTGCCAGCGCAAATTCAAGAGGCACAAGTTCGGGCGGAGGGATCTTTTAAGCCGACCAAATCTCTGTTACCAGCGCCGGCATCGGATTCGAGGCTGATCTGTCTGACGGACCAGGGCGGCCTGGCGGCGGAAAAGTTTCGCGTGCTGGGATTGAAACTGCGACACTTGCGCGAAAAACGCAAGCTGAAGCGAATTGTCGTTACCAGTAGCATCCCCGAAGAAGGCAAGAGTCTAATCGCCGCGAACCTTGCCTTTAACCAGTCACGCAGCAAGATTCTCAACACGGTACTGATGGACGGCGACCTCCGGCGGCCGGAACTGGGAAGGCGTCTTGGGTTTAACCGCAACCTGCCGGGTCTCAGCGAGGTTCTTCGCGGCGAGCTGAAGTTGGAAGACGTCGTTTACAAGCTGGAAGGCTCGGGCCTCTGGTTTCTTCCAGCCGGCGTCACACCAGAAAATCCGATCGAGGTCATGCAATCCGGCAGATTGCAGCAAATTCTCGAGCAACTCGAAACGTTTTTCGATTGGATTATCATCGACACGCCTCCTGTGCTTCCGCTGGCCGATACTCCGCTCTGGATGAAGCTGGCTGACGGGGTGTTGCTGGTGACTCGCGAAGGCGTATGCGAAAAAAAGCAACTGGAGCGAACAGTAGAAGTTCTGGATCCATCTTTGATGTTGGGCGTGATAGTAAATAGCTGCGACAGTAACGAGCAGAAATACTATTACTCGCGCTACGGCCAAGTGGCTAACGGTGAAGGCCTACCTCTAAGTGAAACTGAATCCTAGTATTTAACTCCGAATTTTCCCCGGCAAATCGAATTTCCCCCGCCAACTCAATTTGTTAGCGCGCTGCGGAGCTCATATGCTACCGCGGCCACGCGAGGAGATGCATCCGTGTCGTCCACATCAGCCAAACCACGATCTGCAAGCCGGTTATCCCAATCGCAGAACGGGTCCGACCCTAAAGAAGTCCTCACGGAAGAAATCTTTTGCCGCATGATTTCGATGGAGCGGAAGCGGAGCGAACGTACCCAGCGTCCTTTTGTCCTCTTGTTGATGGATACCGGACGTCCGACACCGACGGAAAAGAACGGCCGCATCCTGCTCGACATCCTCTCTGCGTTGCAGGCCGCGACGCGCGAGACGGATGTCATGGGTTGGTATGAGAAAAATACCGCCGTCGGTGTGATGTTTACCGAGATCACGCTGGAAAATAATCTGATTCTGAGTACGATTCTCGGCCGCATTAGTGATGTGCTCCGCGGCCGGCTTACGAGCGAACAGTTCAGCCAGATCAAGTTCTCCTTCCATCTCTTTCCGGAAGAGTGGGACCCAAATACTCCGGATCGCCAGAGCAATCCAACGCTCTATCCGGATCTCCACAGGCGCAATGGAGAAAACCGAACCGGCCGAGTACTGAAACGAGGGATGGACCTGATCGGCAGTTTGCTGCTCTTGATCACACTCTCTCCGGTTTTTCTGGCGATTGCAGCAGCAATAAAGTTGACCTCGCGGGGCCCGATTCTTTTCCGGCAGCAGCGTATCGGAGAGCACGGCACTGCCTTTACTTTCCTCAAGTTTCGATCCATGTATGTGAACAACGATGCCAGTCAGCACAAGGAATACGTTCGCCAACTGATTGCTGGCCAGGCCGCAAAGCACACGAACGAGGCAGGCGAAGGAATCTTCAAGCTCACGAACGATCCGCGGATTACTCCGGTGGGAAACTTCCTCCGACGAACGAGCCTTGATGAGTTGCCGCAGTTCCTGAATGTGCTACGAGGGGATATGTCGCTCGTCGGACCACGCCCACCCGTGCCTTACGAGGTTGAGGCGTACGCCACATGGCATCGGCGACGCTTGCTCGAAGCGAAGCCCGGTATTACCGGACTCTGGCAAGTGGAAGGACGTAGCCGCGTCGGTTTCGATGACATGGTGCGTCTCGATCTTCGCTACGCACGCAATTGTTCTCCCTGGCTTGATCTAAAAATTCTGGTTCAAACTCCCAAAGCAGTGATCGCAGGAAACGGCGCCTGCTGACTCCGATCATCCTCGCAAAATCTATTAACCTATTTTTTTCTCATCCCGATCGAATCTTCCTGGAAAATGATCCCCCGTCATTTTCCGATTTGATCCAGCCGCCATCAGGTGAATTCTCATGCTTAAATTTGGAGTAATAGGTTACGGATATTGGGGGCCGAATATCGTTCGAAATCTGCGGTCCCTGGAAGGTTGCCAGGTCGTTGGTGTCTGCGATCAGACGCCGGCCGCCCGGAAGCGCATTGCCGCTGCAAACCCGGACACACCGGTCTTCAGCGACTGCAACGAGTTGATCCAGTCGCCCGATGTTGATGCCATCGCAGTGATCACTCCCGTCTGGACGCACTATGAACTGACCAAAGCGGCGCTCGAAAACGGCAAACATGTGTTTGTGGAAAAGCCGTTCACGAGTACTGTGGCTCAGGCGGAAGAACTGATCAATCTTGCGGCACAAAAGAATCTGACGATCATGGTGGACCATACGTTCCTGTTCACCGGAGCGGTCCGCAAGATTCAGAAGTTGCTGAAAGAAGGAACGCTCGGCAAGCTGTACTACTACGACTCGACCCGCGTGAATCTCGGGCTCTTTCAGCACGATTGCAACGTGATCTGGGATCTTGCGCCGCACGACCTATCGATCATGAATCACCTGCTGCACAAGGATGCCGAGGCGATTTCGGCTACTGGTCAGGCACATCTCAACAGCCACGAAGATATCGCCTTCATTACGGCTTACTATCCGGACAAGATGATCGCGCACGTCAACGTGAACTGGATTTCGCCAGTCAAAGTGCGGACCACTCTGATTGGTGGCGAAAAAAAGATGCTGGTCTGGAATGACCTCGAAGCCGATGAAAAGTTGAAAATCTACGACAAGGGTGTCGACGTCAAGAGCCAGGAGGGTGTGTACAACCTGCTGGTCAGTTATCGCTCAGGCGACATGTGGGCACCCCAAGTCGAACAGGTCGAAGCGCTCAAACTCGAACTGGGATACTTCGTCGAATGCATCAAGAAAAGCGAAACTCCTTTCAATGATGGCTGCGCTGGATTGAAGGTGGTGCGCATGTTGGAAGCTGCCAGTAAATCACTCGCCAAACGCGGCGAACTTGTCTATCTCTGATCCGGACACCCATCGTTCGCCGCCCTGGCTAAGACTCTAGAAATTAGGTATCGCTCTTGAAACCCACCGCTCTCATTGTCACCACAACAAACTGGGTGCCCACCGCCCGGTTGGCGGTAGCCTTGGCGAATGCCGGGTTCAAGATCGAGGTGGTTTGCCCTTCGGGGCATCCGGTTCATGAAACGCGGGTCGCCGGCCGAGTCTACGCCTATCGCGGCTTGGCTCCGTTGCAATGCCTGGCGACAGCGATCCGGAGCGGCAAGCCCGACGTCGTAGTGCCGGGAGATGATCTTGCGACCCAACAATTGCATCGGCTTTACGCCGAAAGAACAGAGTATTCGGCGGAGCCTGCGAATCTGGCCGCGCTTGTCGAACGTTCACTCGGATTGCCGACCTCGTTCCCAATCGTTGAGTCACGAGCGGCGTTCATGGATTTCGCAAGAGAGCAGGGAATTCGTGTACCCACAACGGAGACGGTCTGTTCAGCGGATCAGCTACCGGCAACTCTGATTCATGTCGGTTTTCCAATCGTTCTTAAGGCGGATGGCACTTCGGGTGGCTTAGGCGTCCGGATGGCGCGAACGTCAACGGAAGCGCAGTCCGCCTTTCAAAAGCTGCAAGCGCCTCCTCTTTTGGCGAGGGCCATAAAGAGAACGCTGGTGGACCACGACACTACTCTGCTCTCGGCTGCTTTCTTGCGACGGCGTCCAGAGGTCAGCGCGCAGGCCTTTATCGCGGGACACGAGGCAACGAGTACGGTCGTTTGCTGGAAGGGAAGTGTTCTGGCGAGTTTGCATTTCGAAGTTCTCCGCAAAGGTGATGCTGCTGGTCACGCGACGGTCGTACGGTTGATTGACCACCCCGAAATCGAGAGCGCCTCGGAAAAGGTTGTTCGCCGGCTGGGGCTCTCCGGAGTGTGCGGCTTCGATTTCATGCTCGAGGCGAATTCGGGACATGCTTATCTAATCGAAATCAATCCTAGAGCGACGCAGGTCGGTCATCTTACGCTCGGACCGGGGCGGGATCTTCCAGCGGCGCTATTTGCGGCAGTCTCTGGAAGCCCGATTCGACTGGCGGCGCCTGTTACGGACAACGAAACCATCGCGCTCTTCCCGCATGAGTGGGCCCGAGATCCGCAAAGCGAATTCTTACGAACCGGCTATCACGATGTTCCCTGGGAGACACCTGAACTCGTGCATGCCTGCATGCGCCGCAGCAAGAGGGAGACAGTGTGGTACTCCCGCGGTGAGTCGGTTCGGCAACCTGCCAGACACAAGCACCCAGAGGAAGCTCCCGCCAAGAGCGCCTCAACTGTCCCGCTCGATTGCGGAACGGATTAATTGGAAATGCTGAAGCGATCAAACTGCAAGATATCAGCGAAATCCTATGGAAACCTATAACTGCATTGCACCGGACGTAAAACTCGGGCAAGACGTAAAGCTTTCAAAATTCATCAACCTCTATGGATGCGAGATTGGCGACGAAACGAAAATCGGAGCCTTTGTCGAAATCCAGAAGAACGCAACGGTTGGCAAACGCTGCAAGATATCCAGTCACACATTCATTTGCGAGGGTGTATCGATTGAGGACAACGTCTTCATCGGACACGGTGTGATGTTTATCAACGATCTGTATCCGCGGGCAACCACGGCCGATGGCGGCTTACAGACCGAGGCCGACTGGCATGTAGAGCGAACGGTAGTGAGCAAAGGAGCGTCGATCGGTTCAGGCGCTACGATTCTGGCCAATACCTGCATTGGAGAAAATGCCATCGTGGGTGCGGGCGCAGTTGTCACTAAGAACGTTCCAGCTAATACGATCGTGGCTGGCAATCCAGCCCGAATTCTTCGCAAAATTGAAACGGAGGTCGCGCAGTGAGTGATTCGCCTAATATCCCTTTTCTTGATCTGGTAACACCGCACGTGGAGCTCGAAAAAGAGCTAACCGCAGTTTTCCAGCAAGTCATTCGCTCGGCCGGCTTCATTGGCGGCCCGATGGTAGACAATTTCGAGAAGGAATTTGCCCAGTTTTGCCACACCGAGCGGTCGGTCGCCGTCAATAGCGGCACGGACGCACTGAGGTTTGCCCTCATGGCAGCCGGTGTGAAAACAGGCGACGTGGTTGTAACGGTCCCACACACTTTTATCGCGACTACCGAAGCCATCTCGCAGGCGGGAGCGTTGCCGGAGTTCGTCGACATCGACGAGCGCACCTACAATATGGATCCCGAGAAACTACGCGTCTATCTGGAAACGCAGTGCACGGTTTCAGAAGAAGGGAAGTTGATCAGCAAGAGAAGTCGGCGTCCCGTAACCGCGATCGTTCCAGTCCACCTCTACGGACAGATGGCGGACATGGATGCAATTCTTGAATTGGCAAACCAGTACCAACTAGTCGTGGTCGAAGACGCGTGTCAGGCGCATGGAGCCGAATACTTTTCGCGGAAACAGAATCGGTGGTATCGAGCAGGCTCGATGGGCCGGGCGGGCGCGTTCAGCTTTTATCCCGGGAAGAATCTGGGAGCCTGTGGTGAGGGGGGAGCGATTACCACGAACGACTCAAAGCTGGCTGACACCTGCAAGATGATTCGCGATCACGGCCAGGCGAAAAAGTATTACCACGATATCGAGGGATACAACGGCCGTCTGGACTCGATCCAGACCGGAATTCTGAGCGTGAAATTGAAACATCTCGACGGGTGGAACGAAAAGCGGCGGGAAAAGGCCGCAGAATACAACCGCCTGCTCGCGAAGGCCGATGCGGGAGTTGGCACGCCTCATGAGCCTTCATGGTCCCGCGCTGTCTATCATCTGTACGTAGTGCGAACTGAAGACAGGGAAGGCCTGATGGCGCACCTTGGCAGTGTCGGTATCGGAAGCGGCATCCATTACCCGATTCCTCTACACCGCCAAAAAGCTTACAGTGCGCTTGGCTACAAAGCTGGAGACTTTCCAGTCTGCGAAACGATCGCCGGCGAGATTGTATCGTTGCCGATGTACCCACAGCTGACCGCGGCGCAACAGTCGCGTGTCGTCGAGGAGGTCGCGGCCTTCAATGCAAAATTCAATCGCAAGCGGGTCGAGGCCGAGAGTACGGCATTGGCGGCGGCCGACCAGTCCGCGTAGCCAATTTTTAGGCCAATTTCTTTAAATTCAAGATGAGGAACAACTCAAGATGAAGCTCTCCGTTATTGGTGCGGGTTATGTCGGTCTGACGACGGCGGCTTGCCTGGCGCAAGTCGGTCACGACGTGTTCTGCAGTGAAAGTGATGCTGAAAAACTCTCCAAGTTGCAGAACGGGGTGATGCCGCTTTTTGAGCCGCATCTCGAGGACGTTATCGAGACCGTTCGTAAAAGTGGCCGCCTGCGCTTCGGTTCCACCGAAGATGCGATAGTCTTCGGAGACGCGATCTTCATTTGCGTGGGAACCCCGCCTTTGCCGAATGGCGACGCTGACCTGTCTGCCATTGAAGGCGTCGCTCGTACGATCGCCAAGCGAGCGACAGGGTATCGGCTGATCATCGAGAAGAGCACTGTTCCCGTTCAGACCGGCGCGCAGTTGCGCAAGCACCTGTCGGTGCACAGCACAAACGGGCTGAGTTACGATGTTGCTTCCAATCCGGAATTTCTCAGAGAAGGAACCTCAGTCGAAGATTTCCTGCACCCGGACCGAATCGTCATTGGAACGGACTCGACGCGTGCCGCAGGTCTTCTGCGCGAAATCTACGAGCCGATCATCCAACAGAAATTCTCTTGCCCCATCCATTGCGCCTGCCCCAAACGCAAGGATCCAATCTTCCTGGCTACGGATACGAATTCGGCCGAACTGATCAAGCACGCCTCGAATTCTTTCCTGGCGATGAAAATTTCCTTCATCAACATGGTGGCGAACCTGTGCGAGGTCGTCGGAGCGGACGTGACCAAGGTTGCGCATGGTATGGGCTTGGATCCGCGAATCGGTCCTGCTTTCCTGAACCCAGGAATCGGATTTGGCGGATTCTGCTTTCCGAAGGACGTACAGGCGTTCATCAGAATCGCGGAGAAGTCCGGGTGCGATTTCTCCTTGCTAAAAGAGGTCGAGAAGATTAACCAGGGTCGAGTGGAGCGTTTCGTAGAGCAGGTGCGAAACGAAATGTGGGTGTTGCGGGGAAAGAAAATTGCAGTGTGGGGCCTGGCGTTTAAGCCGAACACTGATGATATTCGTTTCGCACCGGCCCTTTCGATCATCCGCCGCCTGGTCGCAGAGGGCGCGCAAATCCAGGCTTATGACCCGGAGGCCATGGAAAAAGCTAAGAAGGAAATTCCAGATATCACCTACGCCAATGATCCCTACGAGGCAGCCAAAGGCGCAGATGCAGTTCTACTCCTTACCGAGTGGGAAGAGTTCCGAAAGGTGGATTGGAACCGACTTGCCACACTCGTCGAGAGACCGCTGATCATCGATGGACGAAATGGGTTATCGCGTGAAGATGTTGTAGCGAGCGGCTTTCACTACATCGGGATCGGTGGAATATCGGCCATGCCGCAAGCGGCGCCGGTTTTGACTGCTAACTAGCGTCCTTCAATGTCAATGTCTATGACGTTACTCGAACAACTGGCTCAGCCTTCCGGTGCGGGCACAGCTGCGCTTCCCACTTACGTTCTGATTACGCCGGCGCGGAACGAAGCCAAGTTTATCGAATTTACGCTGCGATCGATGGTCGAGCAGAAGTACCGCCCGCTGAAGTGGGTCATTGTCAGCGATGGCTCAACCGATGGGACCGACGACATCGTGCGTAAGTACGCTGTCGAAAATCCTTGGATTGAGTTGTTGCGAATGCCCGACCGAGCCGAACGACACTTTGCCGGGAAGGTTCATGCCTTCAACGCTGGCTACGCCAGGGTGAAGGATTTGCAGCCAGACGTCGTGGGGAATCTCGACGCCGACGTATCGATTGAGGCGGATCACTTTCTGTACCTGTTGAGTAATTTCGCGGAGAACCCGGGTCTTGGCGTCGGCGGATCGCCTTTTCGAGAAGGATCGCAACAATACGACTACCGATTTTCGAATATTGAAAACGTCTGGGGCGGCTGCCAGTTATTTCGACGCGAGTGCTACGAGGCGATTGGCGGATACACGCCAGTAAAGGGTGGCGGGATTGACCACATTGCAGTCGTCACAGCAAGAATGAAAGGCTGGAAGACCAAAACCTTTATCGATAAGGTCTGCATTCATCATCGGACGATGAATACCGCACAGCACGGTGTGCTGAAGGCCAAGTTCAAAATGGGAGCGAAAGATTACTCTTTCGGAAACCATCCAGTCTGGGAGATGTTCCGTACTTTGTATCAGACCACGAAGTATCCATTCCTTCTAGGCGGCATTGCTCTCGGCGCAGGCTACTTCTGGTCAATGGCCCGACGCGCGGATATTTCGGTATCCAGCGAACTGGTCGTCTTTACGCGACGCGAACAGATGCAAAGGCTCAAGAAACTCATAGCGAAGGCTTGAGAATATTCCCACTTCTCGTTGCCGATTTAACGCAAACAGGCTGCGATTCTGTGGCAAATCTTATCTGGAGATTTAGAACATGTATATAGTCGATCGAAGTTTACGATTCGTGCGCGGTTTTCTCTTGAGTTACGGGCCGTCGACCATCAAGAGACGGTTTTGGGATAAGGAATACTCGGAGGAGAAATGGTCGTTTGCTTATAACACGGTCGGGGACTGCGTTTATGCTCACCTGGAGAGGTATTCCGCGAACGGCAGTATTCTAGATATCGGTTGCGGCTCGGGGAACACTGCAACGGAAATGGCGGAAGCATCTTATCGGAGTTATCTCGGGGTTGACATTTCGGAAGCAGCCCTGGCAAAGGCGAGAAAAAGGAGCGCAGACTGTGGCCGACAGGACAAGAATCACTTTGAAAACGGAGATTTCCTTACTTACGTTCCAACGGGTCAGTACGACGTAATTCTCTTCCGCGAATCGATGTACCACGTGCCACTGGGCAAAGTGAAGGCGACGCTAGACCGTTATTCAGTGTATTTGAAAGACGGAGGCGTTTTCGTGGTCCGGCTGTTCGCCTCGAGTGGGGATCGATTGGACGGCAAGGACAAGCAGCGGCCGGCTGCAATGCTCAGCATCATGGAAGCAGAATTCGATGTGCTAGAGAGATGTCGCTACGAGGAGCCAGGGCGACCGACAGTAATCGTGTTTCGCCCGAAGGCCGGGTTGAAGCAATAGGCTGATGCCAGAATTTAATTGTCGCCCGCAGTAACGGCTCAAAAGACAAGTTCGCTTCGCCAATTCAGGCACGAACGTGGGGCAAGTTTGTAGGATGTCCCATGTGACAAGATCAACCTCGCCGCCACGATAGGAAAAGCCAGCAATGCAAGCGACTCAGAAGAACATCGAAATTGCGATCAAGGGTAAGTGGTTCACCGTGCCCGCCCTTGAGATCAGCGGGAAAGATATAATCGTCCGAGGAAAGTGGATTCGCATCGCTCGAGTCGAAGCCGAGGAGTGGCTGGAATCGGAGCTGGAGAATCCGCAGGAATGTGTTCAGGCTTTGAAACAGCAGCGCGCTGGTGCCTTGCAGGCGGATATCTTGAGTTTTACTCAGAAACCCCCAGCGATCCGCCCTAAGTACGAATATCCCATGGAATGGGACAGCGTCGCTGCCGTTCGCTTGACTACCTTCCAACAGTGGTGGGAAGGGCTGCCGCAGGAAACGCGCAAGAACGTCCGCCGGGCGCAAAAACGAGGCGTGGTCGTTGAGGTCAAGAGAGTAGACGATGCTCTCATACAAGACCTTCAAGTTTTGAATAACGACTCTCCAGTGCGGCAGGGCAAAACGTTTACGCACTATGGAAAGACGATTGAGCAGGTTAAGAAAGACCAAGCAGCATTTCTCGATCGAAGCGACTATATTTGCGCCTATTTTGAAAAAGAGCTAATCGGTGTCGTAAAGCTGATCTATCGGGGTGATGTCGCTTCCATCTTGACGTTTCTCCCCAAAGCAAGTCATCATGACAAAAGGCCCGCTAACGCCATTATGGCAAAGGCAGTCGAGCTGTGCGTGGAACGAGGGATCAGTCACCTGGTCTTCGGAAAGTTTAATTACGGAAATAAGAAGCATACTCCTCTGCGAGAATTCAAGATTCGAAACGGGTTTGAGGAAATGCTTGTTCCGCGCTATTACGTCCCGTTGACCGTTAAAGGAGCAATCAGCGTCAAGCTGAAACTCCATCGCGGGCTTCTCGGACTTCTGCCCCACAGCGTAATCACTTTCTTAGTGAATACGCGATCCAAGCTGTATGCACTTAAAAATGAGCCGGTGTAGCTTAATGCCAGAGCGGCCGTATCGTATGCGGCAGATGGGGTGTTCAAATCCTCCCGCCGGCTCCAAATCTTTACGCAATATCTGACTCACCCGGTTGTCCCGTGTGTGATTCATCTCCGACCCGCTCCTCCTATCCGTTTTCCCTTATGCCTGGAATCTTTGGTCTCATCACAAAAATGCCTCGTGCCTGGGCAGAGCCGCAGTTGTTGCGTATGCTCAAATTACTTCGTCACGAGACTTTTTACGAGGCGGGGACGTGGATCGATGAACCCTCTGATGTTTACGTCGGCTGGACTGCGCGGGAAAATTCCTTCTCTGCCGGGATGCCTCTCCGAAGTGAGCGGGGAGAAATCGTTCTGGTTTTCGCCGGGGAAGAATATTCCGATCCCGCCGACCTTCGTAGGCTTCGCAAACGGGGACATGATTTCGCTTCTGAAGGGCCTTCGTATCTAGTGCATCTCTATGAAGACGACTCGTCTTTCCCGAAATGCTTGAACGGGCGGTTTCATGGATTACTCGTCGACCAGATTCGCGGCACCACGATGCTATTCAATGACCGCTTTGGCATGCAGCGTCTGTACTACCACGAATCGAAAGAAGGTTTTTACTTCGCCTCCGAGGCCAAGGCGATTCTCGAAGTTCGCGCGGAACTCCGACGCGCGGATCCGCGCGCATTAGGCGAATTCGTCTCATGCGGATGTGTTCTAGAGAACCGGACCCTATTCGAAGATATCTACGTGCTGCCTCCGGGGTCAGCCTGGACGTTCCGGGCCGGTTCGGTCGAGAGCAAGAGCACCTATTTTCAGCCGCAGGAATGGGAGCAACAACAGCCTCTTGATCCGGAATCCTATCACCGGAGTCTCCGAGACATATTCGCGCGGGACTTGCCTCGCTACCTAAACGGCCGGGAAAGGATCGGGGTGTCTCTGACTGGAGGACTGGATACCAGAGCAGTGATGGCTTGGCAGAGGTTTCCACCCGGCTCCCTTCCTTGTTATACCTATGGCGAAGCGGGACGGGATTGCCAAGATGTTGTCGTCGCGAGGCGAATCGCTCGGGAGTGTCAGCAATCCCATCAGGTGATTGCCTTAGGAAGCGAGTTTATGGCTCGCTTTCACCACTATGCTGAGCGCAGCATGTACCTGACAGATGCCTGTGTTGACGTCACTCGAGCTCCTGATTTGTACTTCAGCGAGCGTGCCCGAGAGATTGCCCCAGTACGGATCACGGGACTGTACGGGGACGAAGTGCTCCGGCCCCACAGAAGAGCTTTCAAACCGGTGGATCCTACCCCGGAACCGTTTAGTCCCAGTTTCCTCTCTCACGTACATGCGGCTCGCGACACCTACGGGCGAGTCATCAAATGCCACCCAACGTCCTTCTCAGCATTCCGGCAAGCGCCCTGGCATCACTTCGGAATTCTTTCGCTCGAGCAGACGCAGGTAGCAGTCCGAACGCCCTTTCTCGACAACGACCTTCTTCAAACCGTTTTTCGGGCGCCGGAGTCGGCGATGGCGAATAATGACCTCCGTGTGCGCTTGATTGGCGATGGCAGCCCAGCCATGCAGCGAATTCCGACGGACCGTGGTTTCGGCGGAAATCCCGGTCTTAGCGGCTGGATTCTCCGGAATTATCTTGAGTTCACGTTCAAGGCCGAGTATGCCTACGATTACGGAATGCCGCAGTGGCTGGCCGGGCTCGATCATTTCCTTTCGCCCTTGAAGTTGGAACGTCTCTTCCTCGGGAAACACAAGGTATACCATTACCGGGTCT
>Ga0302319_10000786_pt1 | contig 70873 bp, 55 predicted proteins | sample Bog_T0_2_FD_203319 | JGI IMG/M metagenome (GOLD analysis project Ga0302319, IMG submission 203319) | Peat permafrost microbial communities from Stordalen Mire near Abisko, Sweden - Bog_T0_2 | ecosystem: Environmental > Terrestrial > Soil > Wetlands > Peat | place: Sweden: Abisko, Stordalen Mire...
CCGGTAAACACTCCCCTCACCGACCGACCGGAACTTTCCATCGGGGAAGAATACCCTCGAACCGCAAAAAATACTTCCCGTCCCTACTTTTAACCGTCCATCCCGCCGGGAGTTTTCACACAGCCTCACGTATCTAAAGACCGACACGCATTGGAACCAATTCGGCGCCTTCATGGCTTATCAAAGACTCGTCGAAGAGCTGGCGGACCAGCAACTGCTGAAAGTTGAACCCATGCCGCTTGATGCCTTTGAAAGTACCAATCGGCTGGCGCCTCCCGGGGACATGATCCCCTTTGCTGGCGTTGACCTGTTGGAAAGCAACGCTGTTTTTTTCAGCCCAAAACCATTTACACCACATCTGGAAACCATCACCCGGATATTGTCCGGCCACACCGAAACCAAGGTGACAAGAAATCCAAATGCTTTGGGCAGCGCGGTTTTATATCACGATTCATTCGGTGATTATTGGATTCCATTTCTGGGCTATAATTTTGGACAGGTTTATTACCTCTATAACAACATGTTCAAGTCACAGTTTATGGATGCAAAGTTTTTGGAACAGGAAAAGCCAGCCGTGGTGATGGTTGAAGTGGTGGAACGCTTTTTCAACGTTGCAAACCCAAAAGAGTTGCTGGCAGAAGAAGTTTCAAAACATTTTTGACTCGAAGGCCATGAAACGCCAGACAACCATAGGCGGGAATAAGGACATTGAAATGTTTCACCCACTCGCATGGCAATCCGGTTGTTTTTGAAGTGCAATCTGACTTACCGCTGTAGTTTCAACATGATATTTCTTGGTTCACACAGGTAAAAATCCTACAGTCTGAACATGGTTCACGTTGGCATCGGCTATGACGTTCATCAACTGGTCGCGGGACGCAAACTCATCCTGGGCGGTGTTGAAATTCCACACACCAAAGGTCTGGACGGCCATTCGGACGCGGACGCGCTCATGCACGCGATTTGCGACGCGGTGCTCGGCGCGCTCGGCGAGCCGGACATCGGTCATTTTTTCCCGAACACCGATCCCCGTTGGAAAGACGCGCCCAGCAGGGTGTTCCTGGAAGCAGCCGCCGGGCAGACTGCCAAGCGTAAAGGCAAAATCGTGAACGTGGACGCAACCATCATCGCGCAGGAGCCAAAAATTTATCCATATATTGCCGAAATGAAGAAGCGCATCGCCGCCGCGCTCGGCGTATCCGAAAAACAAATCGGCATCAAGGCGACCACCAACGAACACATGGGGTTTGTTGGCCGCGAAGAAGGCATCGCCGCGATGGCGGTGGCAGGTGTGGACCTGCCCTGATCAACCAGCGTGAAATCTCCGACCCCATCGGCAAATGAGGCTGTAGCCGGGGCAAAACCTTCCACATCGAAACGCCTGACAATTGTGCTGGGCCTGGTTCTGGCGGTTGTCACCTTGGGCCTTTTTTGGCCGACGACCGGCTATGACTTTGTGGTCATGGATGACAACCTCTATGTTTATGACAATCCCGGGGTGACCCAAGGATTGACTCTGGCCGGTATAAAATGGGCCTTCACCAAGGTACATGCCGGTTACTGGCTTCCGTTGACGTGGATTTCACTGATGTTCGATTATTCCTGCAACGGACTCTTTGCGGGGGGATACCACCTGACCAACATCATCCTGCACACGATCAACACACTCCTGCTGTTCCAACTCATAAGGCGCATGACCGGGGCGCTCTGGCCCAGCGCCATGGTTGCCGCGCTGTTTGCCTGGCATCCGCTGCATCTGGAATCGGTGGCCTGGGTGACCGAGAGAAAAGATGTTTTGAGCACTTTCTTTCTGCTATTGACCCTCCTGACGTATTCACACTATGTGGAAAAGCCTGCGGCCGGAAGACTGATCCTGTCGCTAATTTTCTTCGTCTTGGGGCTGATGGCCAAGCCGATACTGGTCACCCTGCCATTTTTGTTGTTGCTGCTGGATTTCTGGCCGCTGAAAAGGCTGCCGCCAGCAGCTTCGACATCCGACCGAACACAGGTGCAAAAGGCCTACCTCAAGGTGCTGGCGGAAAAAATCCCCTTCCTGGTCATCTCACTCGCGGCGGGGGTGGCCACGATTGTGACTCAACGCATGGATGGCGGTGTTGTATCTTTGGTGAAAGTGCCTTTTCCATTGCGAATAGCCAACGCGATGGTGTCTTACGCGGGTTATCTATGGAAAGCGTTCTGTCCGGTCAACCTTTGCGCGTACTATCCATTGTCGCCCCGGATTCCGACGCTGACAGTGATCGCCTCAATGCTCGTGCTCGTTGGCGTCAGTTATCTGGTTTTCCGCCGGGGGCGGCAATCGCCCTGGCTGATCACCGGTTGGTTGTGGTATCTGATCGTCCTTTTCCCGGTCAGCGGGCTAATTCAATCCGGCGGTCAGGCCATGGCCGATCGGTTCACCTATGTGCCCTTGATCGGCATCTTCATCATGGTGGGCTGGAGTGCCGACGACTGGCTCGCACCCCGGCCATCTGCACAGCCCTGGGGGTTTGCCATCTTCGGCATTTTGCTGGTTTCATGTATGATGACAACCCGAAGCCTGCTGCCGAACTGGCATGACAGCATTTCATTGTTCAGGCGGGTTTTAAATGTAACCCAGGAGAATGCCTTCGCCGAAAACAATATGGGCATGGCCCTGTCCAATGCTGGAAAGAGCGATGAAGCGGTCTTCCATTATCTGGAGAGTTTGCGCATCCTGCCGAATTATGAGGTCGCACATTATAACATTGGCTTTGAACTGGCCGCCCAAGGCAAACCGGCCGCAGCCGCAGCACATTTTTCCCTGCTGTTGAAATACCGGCCCGGGAACGAACAACTGCACAACAATCTCGGCGCAGTTCTGGCCCAGGAAGGAAGGCTGGATGCCGCCATTGAACAGTTCCAGCAAGCCATCAAAATCAAACCAAATTATGCAAAGCCCTATTTCAATTATGGAAAAACCCTCGAACAACTCGGCCAGAACGGCCCAGCCTTCACAAACTTCATGACCGCATTGCGACTGGAGCCGGACTGGCCCGAAGCATTAAACCAGGTGGCTTCCTTTCTAGCCATCTGCCCCGAATCAAAATGGCGCAATACTCCTCAAGCAATGGCTTGTTCGGAACGCGCGAATGAAATCACCCACCACGAATCCCCGGTTTATCTGGAAACCCTGGCCCTGACCTGCGCTGTCAACGGAAACTTCTCCAAAGCCGTGTCCATGGCCGAACTGGCCGGGCAAAAGGCCAGGGCGGGAAATCTCAAGGAATTGGCGGACAAAATTGCCGGGGAATTGAAAGTTTACCAGGCAGGCCAAATCCCGCAAATAGACAAGACCACCCCGTCCACGTATGATAACCCCGCATCTTTAACACAACCGTAAACGCCCATGCCCAAAGCAGAAATCAGTTGGAAGCGAATCACGGAAGATGGCGTGAAGCTACAGGTGAATGCCCAGCGCGTGAGCCGCGAGTGGCGGTTCTCCCAGCGCGAAAAGCGATTTGATCAATGGCAGCCCGTGACGGAACCGCCGTTGGAGGATTGGCTGGCGTTGCTCGACGCGGTGCAACGGCTCATCACCCGCCGCCGTTTGCAACCGGAACACGAGGAGCATCTTCGCCGCCGGATTCGCGAGCGCTTTCCCGAAATAAAAATTTAGCGGCAATCCTGGGAGCGCCGCCTTCCCGGCGGCAAGTGGATGAGGAAATGCCTTGTCGCGAAACACGCCAACGAGACGCCAGCGATCCCGAGTCGGGCGCGGCCAATCCAATCTCCGGCTGCCTTCCGGGTGCCTGCCCAAAAAATGGCGCGGAACCGTCCAGCAATCAGTGTACCCCACCCAAAACCAACCGTCCCAAGAACATCACTGCCATGGTCAAACCAACGACAATTACCGAACCATAAGTGTCCAATTTGGCCTTCAATGCATGATTTATGGGGGTTACTGTGCTTATCAAATAGTAAACTGTGCTCCGATGTATTTTGATCGCATCTACTCTCATGCCTGCCTTTAAGCTTAAATCGGGCCAAAGTTTTTTAATAGTTGTAACTAGCATGTTAACAAGGTGATACGTCAGATGAGTTTCGTTTTATCCTGACAAAACAGCCTGATTAACTTACATTTCGCGCGCATGGCCAAACCGCCCTTGATCCTGGTTTCACCGAGCATCGAAAAACGGGGTGTGGAATTTCACGACCTTTCCGTCAGCCTCTCGGTCAAATACGAAAATGCCGTGCTCCAAGCCGGCGGCATCCCCGTTACCACGCCAACGACGACTGACCGGCAGACGCTCGCTGAAATTGTCCGACTCGCGGACGGTTTATTATTGACCGGCAGCGACGACATTAATCCCGATCTTTACGACCCAAATCTGCCAAACGCCGTGCGCAAAACCATCGGCGCCACGCCCGATGGCGGCGGTCGCGACTGGCGGGAGCTGGTTTTGATTGACGAAATTTTTCGCCAAGCCAAGCCGCTTCTGGCAATCTGCCGCGGGCATCAATTGTTGAACATCGCGCTCGGCGGCCAGTTGGTTGCGGACATTCGCCGCCAGATGCCCGGCGCGTTGAACCACCAGCGGATGGACAAAGCGGGTGAATTTGTGCATGAAGTGACGTTGACATCGGGCTCATTACTGGCCAATATCGTGCGGAAGCGGTTTTTAGGGGTGAACAGTTCGCATCATCAGGCGGTTTTGGAACCGGCGGAGCCGTTAATGGCGGTGGCGCGAACGCGGGATGGAATCGTTGAGGCAATGGAATTAAAACCGGATGGAGGGCGGCGCATGCCGTTTTTGTTAAGTGTGCAATTTCATCCGGAACGATTGACCGGACAATACGCCGAACATCGGGCGATTTTTCGGCGGTTTGTTGAAACATGCAGGCGGAGACGCAAAACATGAAAGCCAAAATTCTGATCGTGGATGACGAGGCGGATCTGCGAAATCTGCTCGCCTCGGTGCTTGAAGACTTTTACGAAGTTGTTCAGGCCGGCAACGGCGCGGGGCTGCAAAAGGCCTTTGCCCAACCCCAACCCGACGTAGTGCTGCTCGACGTGAAGCTGCCAGACGCCGACGGCCTGGAATTGCTGCCGCAAATCAAAAAACGCTGGCCCGACACCGAGGTCATCGTGCTCACCGGCCACGGCACCATCAGCATGGCAGTCGAAGCCGGCCGCGGCGGTGCCTACAATTTTCTCGCCAAGCCGTTTGAAAACCAAAAGCTGCTCGCCGACGTCAAGTGTGCCATCGAGCGCAAGGAGCAAAACCAGGAAAACAGCACGCTCCGGCACGCGCTGGAAACCATGAGCGGGACCGCGTCGCCAATTTTCCGCAGCGCCGCCATGCAGGATGTCGTGCGCACCGTCGAACGCATCGCGCCCAGCGACGTGACCATTCTGATCACCGGCGAAAGCGGCACGGGCAAGGAAGTCATCGCCGACCTCATCCACGCGCTCAGTCCGCGCAGCAAAAACAAGATTATCAAAATCAATTGCGCCGCTCTGCCCCGGGAATTGATCGAAAGCGAATTGTTTGGTTCGGTCAAGGGCGCGTTCACCGGCGCGCACACCGACCGCGAGGGGCTGTTCCGGCAGGCCGAGGGCGGCACGCTGCTGCTGGACGAAATTTCCGAGATGCCCGTGGACACGCAAAGCAAGCTGCTGCGCGTGCTACAGGACCAGGAAGTCCGCCCGGTTGGCGGCAAATCCAGTTACAAGACCAACTGTCGGCTGATCGCCTCCACCAATCGCAAGCCCGAAGATGCCATCAAGGAAAGCAAGCTGCGCGAGGACCTTTTTTACCGTATCAGCGCCATTTCGGTTCATCTGCCACCGTTGCGCGAACGGCGCGACGACATCATGCCACTGGCCACTGCGTTTTTGAAGCGCTTCGCCGCGCAGGCCAATCGCGATATCCGCTGCTTCAAGCCCGAAGCCATCGAACGGCTAAGCGCCTTTGACTGGCCGGGCAACGTCCGCCAGTTGCAAAACGAGGTCCAACGCACCGTCCTGCTCTGCGAAGGCAATGAAGTTGCCGTCACCGATCTTTCCGTTGCCAACGCCAAAGTCGGCTCCGCCGACGGCACCGACACCAGTTTCACCCTGCTCGAAGGCGTGGAACGCAACGCCATCATCCAGACACTCAAGGAAACCGGCGGGAACAAGCTCGAAACGGCCAAACGCCTCGGTATTGGCCGCCAGACTCTCTACAACAAGATCAAGGCGTACGGGATTGAAGTGTAATGCGTTTGCAGCCTTGCCGGAGCGAGTGCAATGGTTGATATCAAAGCCAAATATGCGCTGGACGGCAATTTTAAGTGGAAAGTAAAATTTAACCATGAAACGAGACGGGCTGAGGAACAAGCCGTCCATTACCTGTTAGATTGGATTACATCATGCGCACTCGTAAAATAATCCTCGCGCTCGGCGCGATTGTGCTTTTCTGCATTATGGCGGGAGGGTTCTTTTACCTGTCATCGCCCCATCTCCGTTTCAGGCACAAGAGCGCCGGTTATTATTCTGAAGTCGCCCACGCTTGTGATTCAGTTTTGCAGCAGCATCCGGTTGGTTCCAACGATTCAGTTGTATTTAACTCGGGAATGACATTGCCATATACAAAGGCACTCTCAGTTAGCGATGGAACGTTGCCAAAGATTATCAGCGCACTGCATCCTGACATGATACTTATTTCAACGAATCGCGTATGGATTGAGATTCCGCCTGAGCGCATGGGTGGGTTTGTGATCACTTGGGAGCCGGACGACATGCGCACCAATCATTGGGCCTTGCAATCGGGCGGCGACGGTTTGGTGACGACCGTGTATGAAGTGACCAAACCATAGGACGCAGTCTAATGTCCAGACAGGCTGCAAATTTTTCTTCCTCTGCAATCGCTTCCCAAAAGCAGTTTCAAAGTTTTTCCAGTTCTTCCCGAAGTAATTTTGTCAGCGGTTGAATGGTCTTCGCGCTGAATTCAAACCGGCAACCCGCCGCTTGAAACAATTCCGGCAACGGACGGGAACCGCCGAGCGCGAGGGCCTTTTTGTAATCGCTCAACGCCTTCACCTTGTCCCGCCTGGAATTCGCCCAGACCTGTAGAGCACCGAGTTGCGCGATGCCGTATTCGATGTAGTAAAACGGGTGGATAAAAATATGAAGCTGCCGGTGCCACAAGTGCGCCCGCGCTGCTTCGTATCCGCTCCAATCCACGTCGCCGCCGAAACGATCCATTAATTCCAGCCACGCCGCGGCGCGTTCGGCCCGGCTGTGGCCGGGATGCGTGTAAATCCAGTGCTGGAACTCATCCACCGTCGCAATCCACGGAAATACCCCGACCACGCCCTCCAAATGAACCCGCCGCGCGCGGCTGGCATCGGCGGTGGAGTAAAATTCCTCGATGAATTCGTTGCCGAGCAGTTCCATGCTCATCGAGGCGACCTCGCAGAATTCAATGGGCGGGCTGTTGCGATAGGCATGTAAATCCTCGTCGCGCGTCGCCAGCGCGTGAAAGGCGTGGCCCGCCTCGTGTAGAATCGTCTCCACGTCGCGCTGCAAACCAATTGCGTTCATGAAAATGAACGGCAGACGCGATTCGCACAGCGTGGATTGATAACCGCCCGGCGCTTTGCCTTTGCGATTGTCGAGGTCGAGCAGATGCAAATCCTGCATCTGCCGAAACCCGCCTGCCAGTTCGCCGTCCAGCCGGTCGAATATTTTTTGCGTGCGCGACACCATTTCTCCCACCTCGGCGAACGGTTTCAACGGCGGACGATTCTGCGGGTCCACCGCCAGGTCCCACGGACGCAGGTGGCCCGGATGCAATTTTTCGAGACCGAGCTGGTGGCGGCGGCTGGCATGGAGCTCGCGCACGACGGGCATGACTTCCCGGGCGACTGCGTCGTTAAAGCGCGCGCAATCCTCCGGTGTGTAATCAAACCGGCCCAGCCGGCGGAAGGCGTAATCGCGATAATTTTTGAAACCGGCGTTTCGGGCGATTCGCTCGCGGAGTTCGATGAGCCGGTCGAAGATGTCCTCGAATTTTTCCACTTCCTGCAAGCGCCGTTTGGCGACCAATTCCCAGACTTCCTGCCGCAACGCGCGATCCGGTTCTTCCAGGTAGCGGCCCATCTGGACGAGCGTTGTTTCCTCGCCGCGAAAGTTCACCGTGAGCGAACCGCTCAATTTTTGGTATTGCTGGCAGAGCTTGGCCTCCTCGGTTTCCAGTGGAACGTTTTCCGAACGGAACAAATCCACATGATTTTTCACATCGCGGTCAAAGACTGCATAACGCGGGCGGAGCGCCGGGCACCCGCTCGGCAAGTTGGCATCGGTTCGCGCCGAAACGGTGCTCGGCGCTCCAATGGCAAGCAGTTCCACACGCAGCGGATGCGTGACGTAAATGGTTTCCAGCTCGAACTGGCGCGGCTTGAGCTTGGGATCAATATTCTCGACAAAATGCAGGTAGGCCTGCTCCGCCTCGGCATTGTCCGTGTGGCAGGTCATGGCGATGTAACGGCGGGACGATTCCTCGTCCAGCGCGGCGCTGAGTTCGCTCCAGTCGAGCAGCCAGCGTTCAAGGTCGGCGGCGGACTGGCACTGCGCGGCGCGATTTTCCAACTGGTCGAACAGCGGCGCAATTTGCGGCCAGTCGCCGAGGTCAATGGCTGGCGGAACAAATTTTCGCGGTTGATACGCGGGTAATTTTCCAAACGGCAACAAATTCATGCGCAAAGGATATTTGAAATGATTGTAGGAGTCGAGGTAACGAGACTCAAACCTGCAAGAAATTCAGATAAAAAAATCAAAGACTCCTCACGTCGTCTCCTGCAATTCAACAATCGGTCAGAACCGGGTTCGGATGCCGCAGGCGCGGGCAACGCACCAGCCGCTCACGGATTCAACAATGGCAAACAGACCCGCCACTACAAAAATCAGCCCCAGCCACCACAAATAATCGCCGGCGACGATGATGCCCGCGATGAGGCACAGCGCGCCCATGACGCCGCGCGCCATACGCCCGTGGCGGTCAAGGTTCGGCTTGAAGAACCGGTTCACGGAAAAAAATTAGCACAACATTTGCCCAAAACAAGTCCGTTGCCGGAGAAACTGGCCAGCGACGGCAAGTTGCGCCATATTTGTTGACGCGTGGATTTGCTCAACCAACACTATCTTTGGGCGTCGTGCATCTGGAGTGCGATTGCCAGCGGCTATTGCATCTATGGCTGGCGGCAACGGGCTTTGCTGCCGTTCCTCGGTGGGCTGGCCATGACTGCCGTCTCTTTTCTCATCGTCAGCGCATTATGGATGTCGCTGGCTTGTGTTGCGTTGATGTTCATCACCCACTGGCTGCTGAAACAGGGATATTGAATTCAAATCGGCCGCGTTCTCGTCCTCGAAAAGGATTAATGGATTGAAGACGGGGAAGAATTGCAGTTCACAACTCTACCGCTTCTTCGCCAGCGATTGCACGTAGCGTTCGATGCGGTTGCCGGCTTCGATTAGCTGTTCGTAGCTGGTCGCGAAGCAGGCACGGCAGAAGCCCGCGCCGTTCGCGCCAAAGGCCGTGCCCGGCACCATCGCCACGCGCTCGGCTTGCAGCAAACCGACGGCAAATTCCTTTTCGCTCAGGCCGGAAACCGCCACCGACGGGAACGCGTAAAACGACCCGCGCGGCAGGTGGCATTTCAACCCGATTTCGTTGAACCGGCGGACGATGAAATCGCGGCGGCGATGGTACTGGTCGCGCATTGCCTTCATGGCATCCTCGCCGTTCTGCAACGCCTCAATGGCGCCTTCCTGGCTGATGATGGAAGCGCACATCATGGAGTATTGATGCACCTTCATCATGGCCTCGATGAGCGGGGCCGGGCCGCAGGCGTAGCCAATGCGCCAGCCAGTCATGGCGAACGCCTTGGAAAATCCGTGCAGGAAAATCACGCGCTCCTTCATGCCCGGCAGGCCGGCGATGCTGACGTGTTCGCCTTCAAACGTCAGTTCGGAATAAATCTCGTCGCTCAACACGAGCAAATCCTTTTCCACCGCAAATTTTGCGATGGCCTCAATCTGCGCGCGGTTGCAGGTGCCGCCGGTGGGATTGCACGGCAGGCTCAGTATGAGTAATTTGCAGCCCGGCAGCCACGCGGCGCGCAATGCCTCAGAAGTGAGGGCAAAATTGTCCTTCGCGTACGTCGGCACGGGAACCGCAACCCCATGCACGAGCGTGACGCTGGGGTGATAACTGACATAGCACGGCTGGTGAAACATCACCTTGTCGCCGGGATTGACGAAGGCGCGGAACGCAAGGTCCAGAGCCTCGCTCACGCCCACGGTGACGAGAATTTCGTCCTCCGGCCGGTATCCGATGCCGAAGTTTTTTTCGACGTACCGGCTGATGGCGCGGCGCAGTTCGATCAAGCCCAGGTTGGAGGTGTAATGCGTCTTGCCCTTTTCCAGCGCGTAAATCGCGGCCTCGCGAATGTGCCAGGGCGTGTCGAAGTCCGGCTCGCCGATGCCGAGCGAAATCACGTCCGTCATCTTCGCGACGACTTCAAAAAAGTCGCGGATGCCGGACTTGGGCAGGCCAATGACGTGCCGCGCAATATGGCGGGTGGGGTCCATGGGATGGAATCTCAAATTTTAGATTTCAAATTTGAAACCGGTTTACGGCGTGACATTGAGCCGTTCGGTTTCCTCCGATTTCACGTCCATCATGAAGCCGTGTTCCTTGTAGGAGCGCAGCATGAAATGCGTGGCGGTGGAAAGCACGCCCTCGACGGTGGCAAGTTTTTCGGAAACGAACCCAGCGACTTTTTGCAGGCTGGAGCCGTTCACAAACACAAGCAGATCGTAGCCGCCGGACATGAGATAGCACGACTCCACCTCGTCGAAGCGGCTGATGCGTTCGGCGAGACGGTTGAAGCCGCCGCTGCGTTCCGGCGTGATGCGCACCTCGATGACAGCGCGCACCGCGCCCGCTTCCTCGCTGGCGAGATTCAGCACCGGGCGATAGCCCAGCAGGATGTGTTGCTGGCGCAGTTCGTCCAACTGGCGGTTGACTTCAGCCTCGGACAGGTTGAGCACCTGCGCCATTTGGGCGTTGCTCAAACCGCCGCCTTCGAGCAAAAGTTTGATAATCGGTTTCATGTGAGCGCTTAACATCGCAAAAACCGGCGGAAAATCCACATTAATTCTGCGTCAGCCAGCAAATCCTGTTTTACAAGTTGGGCTTGAAGTCCGGCTGGCCCGGAATAGCCTTTGCAGATGACGTCACGCTGACAGCAATTGCTTCCACCCCATGTTCCAACCATAAAGCTGTTTTTATGAAAATCACCAAAGTTTTATTCACCGTTTTTTCCCTCTCGTGGCTCCTGCTAACATCCTGCACCAGTCAGTCAGTTTCCTCCGCATCCGTCGGCCCGCCGGTTCATCAGAGTGTCAAAGACAATTTGGCCCGGCATATTCCCGCGTCGGACTCACGGTTCCGTTACGAAGGTCGGTTTGACTTCGCAGATACAAATTCACCCGTCGTCATCTGGCAGGCGAGCCGAATCAGCCTTGATTTTGAAGGGAACACGCTGGGTCTGGACTTCGACAACGCCAAAGGCCAGTGTTTTTTTAACGCAACAGTGGACGGCTCGAACACGGTTGTTGAAATCCGGGAAGGAAAACCAGTCCAGCCCGCCACGCTCGCCGGTTTTGGCGCCGGACGTCATCATCTGATGCTCTTCAAGCGCAGTGAAGCGGATGCCGGCACGGTCCATTTTCGCGGTGTCAAATTGGCCGCCGGTGAAAAAGCCTGGGCGCCACCGGTACCGGTTTACCAGCTCCGGATGGAATTTTTCGGCGATTCAATTACCGTCGGGGCATGTAATGAAGACGGCAGTACCGACCAGTGGGACAATCGCCGCACGCACAACGCGGCCTTCAGTTTCGCCGCCCTGATGGCTGACGCATTTTCGGCCGATTATCGCAACATCGCCGTCAGCGGCATGGGTATCGCCACCGGTTGGGTTGACAAAACGGCCGGCCAGATCTGGGACAAAACCTATCCCGATCCCGCATCGCCGCGCGCCGATCTGACAAATTGGATTGCCCAAGTCATCTTCGTTAATTATGGCGAGAACGACGATTCTTATCCAAAGGCACATGGACAACCGTTTCCCGCAGGTTACACCGACGGTTACATCGCATTCGTCCACGCTATTCGGGCGACGTATCCGAACGCGCATATCGTGATCCTGCGCGGCGGCATGTTTGGCGGCGCGCAAAGCGAACCCCTGCGCCAGGCCTGGGAATCCGCCGTGAAGCAACTCGAAGCCGACGACCCGGCCATCAGCCACTTTGTTTTCAAACACTGGAAGCCCAATCATCCGCGCGTAGCCGACGACCGCGCCATGGCCGATGAATTGATTGACTGGTTGAAGCAGCAACCTTTCATGCGAGCTTACCGTTAGCTGCGGGCAGATTGAATCTTTGGTAGGAACGCGCTGCGTGTCAAGCCGACCAGCAGGTCGGCCCTACCGTTTTCCCAATCTTTTGCCGTTGCTTACGGGTGCCAAACCGCGCGATAGAACTGTTTGCCGGACGATATGACGTTGGTGAGATTGAGCCTACCGCTGGCTGGCGTGTTGGTGGAGATCGAAATCCAATTCGGCGCGGTCAGATTGGTGGACACCTGGATCACGTACGGCACCCCCGACAGGCCTTGCAACTGGAAGACGAACTGGCCGGGCGGCGGTTGCGGCGCCGCCGGCACAGCGAGTGACGGTGCTCCCGGCGCCAGACTGAGCACCGTGGCTGAATAGGGCGTGAAAGTGTAGTTGAAGCTCGTGCCGGCGACCGGGGTATTTGTCTGGGCAAGGTCCATTGATCCGATACCGGTGCGCGCCGCGTTGTCCTGCGGGATGCCATACGAATAGACGGTCGCGTTGGTAAACGGCACGTAACCGGCAACGTTGATGGCGGTGTTGAGGCTGGCGTAGGAACTTTTATTGACCACCAGCATGGTCAAAGACCCGTTCGTGCGACGCACGGCATAGGTGCCGAGAAGCTGATAATCGTTGGTCACCGTAACCACCGTGTCCCCGCCGCGGGCAAAGTATTGCATCAGCTTGCCGCAATAGAACGTCGGGTAGCGGTTGGTCGCCTGGCTCCCCAAGCCGGTCACGATGCCACCGTCAGAATAAAAATATCCGTTGTTGTCGGTGCGCCAGCCGTAAAGTGCGTTGTCGGAATTGGTGACGGCGCCTTGACCGTTGCGCAGATCCCACCAAAGGCGGGAGTTGAACTCGGTTTGCAGGATCTGCCCGATGCTGTCGGCCCAGAACAGGCCGCCCACCAGGCTCACTGACTGGCGGTCACCCCCGACGCCATTCTCGGTGCAGGCCAGTTCCACGTTCGTGTTCAAATTGCCCAGATAATCCACCAGCATCTGCCGCAAGCCCGCCGCGTCCGACGCCCAAGTGCTGGTGTAGAGCAAATCCCAGGTGTCGCCGTCGCTGGGCGCATATTTGTGCTCGATGAGAAAGTCGGGAATCACGGGGATCACGCCGTTGGTCAGCATCGTGTGCAGCATTACCGGCGTCCAGCCGTTGTGCGTCACGCCAGTGCGCGGGTTGACGACCGGATGATTGTTGTAATTAGCCGTGCCATCCTCGGTGATGTCCGCCACCGCGCCGATTTTGATGGTCGGGTCCACCGCCTTCATCTGGGTGTAATAATCCTTGAAGCGCATGGCATAGGTCCAGGGGTCATGCGGCTGCCACGGCGCGTTGGTATTGTCGTCCTCCTCCCAACTGCCGCCGACTTCGTTGCCGATCTCCCAATACTTGAAGCCCGCGTGGTTGGTGACATTGCACATTCGGACACCATAAGCGGCTTCCGCTGGCGTGCTGCTGCCGTAGTTGGCAATCATGTAAACTTGGGCGTGAGTGTTGGTGGCCACATGGATGAAATTGGTGGTGAAGGAACCCCAGTTGCGATTCACATAGCCTTCGCTGTTCGGTTCATTCGTCCAATGATAGCCGTCACTCCAACTGCCGCCGGGCCAGCGCAGGGCCTGATTGTCCATGTTCGTCAAAATAAAAATCGTGCTGGGCGTGTCGAGATTACCGTCCCAAGCGGCAGTGTTGACGCTGAACAGCCTCGAATCCACCGTGCGCACCAAATTCGTGGCGTTGACCCCGACATGAACAACCGCCGGCACCGGCGCCGCCGCCAGCCTGATGTCGGCGATGTAAAAGTTGGACTGCAACGCGCCGCCATTCCAAATTCGAATCGCCTGAAGATTGGTAATTTTGCCCGCGCCCAAGGAAGCCAGGGAAAAAGTAAATTGCTGCCAGACATTGGTCGGGGCTTGGACATAGATCTGGCTTCCCCAAGTCGAACCGGCTTCCGCCTGGACGCCCACCGATTGTCCGCCTTTGGTGCCACCGTTCAACACCAGTGCCACATTGGTGTAAAGGGTCGTATCTACCGGATCATGGTTCAACTGCAACGCCTGCCAGGAGCCATTGGCGGCGAACACGATGCTGTTGGTGCCATTGTAGTTGGGATTGTTGGTGAAATAATGCGGCACCCACCCACCCCACTCCTGCCACCCGTTGTTGTAGTTCATCGTGCCGTAAACGACATTGGTATAACCCGAATAAATGAGCATGTCATCGTTGGCCAAACCCGGTGAGGCCAAGGCGAGAAGCGCCAGGCTTCCCACAGCCAACAATCGGCCGGGTGACAAATGTTTTGGGATATTCCCAAGAAAATGTTTAAACCAACCGCGGGAAAAACGGTTGACGCTGAAGGAACGACTTTGGTGCATCACTGTATTCCAATATAGCTCAAAAAAACGAAAAACAAAATTGAAAACGATTCAAACGACAGCCCAAGTTGCCGCTTGTGTTTGCCGGCCGCTCTTCGCCAAGATTCCCGCCAATCAAACATTACCGGCTATGAATCAGAAAACACCACTCCGCCAAGCTGCGATGCTCGCCGCCACGTTGATCGCGCTTGCCCCGCTGGCCCAAGGCGCCGAAACTTCAACCAACATGCCCGCCTGGCTCGAACACACGGTCTTCTACGAAATTTATCCGCAGTCGTTCCGCGACTCAAACGGCGACGGCATCGGCGACCTGCATGGCATCATGGAAGAATTACCCTACTTGCACGACCTCGGCATCACCGGCATCTGGTTGAATCCCTGTTTTGAGTCGCCCTTCCGTGACGCCGGCTACGACATCTCCGATTTCTACAAGGTCGCGCCGCGCTACGGTTCCAATGACGACCTCCGCGCACTGTTCGCCAAGGCGCGCAAGCTCGGCATCCACGTGATGCTCGACCTCGTCGCCGGCCACACCTCCGACCAGCATCCCTGGTTCCAGGCGTCACAACGCCACGAGCGCAACCGCTACACCGACTGGTACATCTGGACGGACAGCGTGTGGACTTGGACCGCACCCGGGCAACAGGTGGTGGTCGGCGGCGCCGAACGCGATGCCAATTATATTCCCAACTTCTTCCATTTCCAACCCGCCCTGAACTACGGCTACGCCAAGCTTGATCCCAAGGCGCCGTGGGAGCAACCGGTGGACGCGCCCGGCCCGCGCGCCGTGCGCGAGGAACTCAAGAACATCATGCGCTTCTGGTTCGACCTTGGCGCCAGCGGCTTCCGCGTGGACATGGCCGGGTCGCTCGTGAAAAACGATCCGGATGGCAAGGCCACCGCCGCGCTCTGGCACGAGTTCCGCCAGTGGATGGACCGCGAGTATCCCGACTGCGCGCTGGTCTCGGAATGGTCGCAGCCGCAGGTGGCCATTCCCAATGGCTTCCACATGGATTTCCTGTTGCCGTTCGCCAAGCCGGGCTACAAGGCGCTGTTTCGCGCCGATGGCGGCAAGTCCATCTTTGATCGCAGCGGCCAGACCAGCATAAAGGTGTTTCTCGACGAGTTCGAGCCGCTCCTTGCGGCGACTAAAGGCAAAGGCTTCATTGCCATCCCCAGCGGCAACCACGACACCACGCCGCGCCTCGGCAACGGACGCGACGCGCGCGACGTGAACGTGGCGATGGCATTTTTGCTTACGATGCCCGGAGTGCCGTTCATCTACTACGGAGACGAAATCGGCATGCGCTCGCTCGACGGTCTGCCGTCAAAGGAAGGTGGTTACGGCCGCACCGGCGCGCGCACGCCCATGCAGTGGGACACTTCCACCAACGCCGGCTTTTCCACCGCCCCGGCGGAAAAACTTTATCTGCCGATTGATCCCGCCACCAACCGGCCAACAGTCGCGGCACAACTGGCCGATCCGGCATCAAGCCTCAACACCACGCACGCGCTGATTGCATTGCGCAAAGTGCATCCCGCGCTCGGAGCCAGCGGTGACTACGAAACCGTGTTGATCGCGACGAACCGCTGGCCGTTCGTCTTCCGCCGCGCGAAGGACGGCGAGGAAATTCTCATCGCGCTCAACCCCGCGGGAACAGCGTGCGAAGCCGCCCTGCCCCACAGTTTTGACACGAAAAAGATGCAGCCGCTGGCCGGCGAAGCAACCGCCTTCCGCCCCGACGACGGCGGCTGGCGGGTCATCCTGCCGCCGGAGAGCTTCGCCGTAGTAAAGATGAAATAGCGGATTCGGCGACAAAAAAAACCGGAAGCCAGTTATCTCGCTTCCGGGGTTTTAATTTTAAATCCGGTCGCGATTTAGAACGACCAGTTGACGATGGGAAAGCCGGTGGCGAGCTTGTCCGGGAATTCACTGAACCACGGATTGTTGATAGCGATATTCACCAGCCCGATCTGCACGCCGTGGAGTTTTTCAGTGTAGTTCACCAAGCCCAACTGGAGACCGTGAAATTCCTTCGCATAGTTGACAATCCAGGCAGATTGGAAGCCGGTGAACTGGTCCTGTGCGACATTCACCAAGCCGTACTGCCAACCGACGAAGCTGGTCTGGTTAATGTTTACGCAAGCCCATGAGACGCCGGTGTAAGATTCCGAATAGTTGACCAGTCCCCAGGCAAAACCACCGCTGTCGCCGGTGCTGCCGTTGACGAGGCCAAGGTTCAGGCTGTATTGTGGGTTTTCGCCCCAAATGTTCAGCGCGAAGCCGTTAATCTGGGTGGTCTTCGGATAGAGGGCGATGTCCGGCGTCAGCGAAAGCTGAATCGCGGATTCTGCGGCGTTGAGACTGGCAGTGCCAATGATGAATGCGGAGATGATGAATAGTTTTTTCATAGTTTGTATTTAGGAACATCAATTAACCCAATTCCTTTTTTAAAACAATGGGGTGAACACCTTATACACCATGCGCCAATGATTTAAGGGGCAAAAGGTACTTGTCCCGATAACCACCGTGAAAAGTAAACCCGGAAGCCAGTCACCTGACTTCCGGGTTTGAATTTTTTGGCGGGACGCGCTGCCGCCCGTCCGGCGGACCGGCAAGTCCGCCCTACCTTTTACCGCCCCTTCGGCAATGCGCTCGTGCCGGCATAAACGGCGTTTTTGCCGAGCAATTGTTCGATGCGTAGAAGTTGATTGTATTTCGCCAGACGGTCGGAACGGCTCAAGCTGCCGGTCTTGATCTGGCCGCAATTCGTCGCCACGGCGATGTCCGCGATGGTCGAGTCCTCGGTTTCACCGGAGCGGTGCGAGAGGACGGCGGTGTAGCCGTTGAACTGCGCGAGTTGGACGGCGTCAAACGTTTCGGTAAGCGAGCCGATCTGGTTCACTTTCACGAGAATTGAATTGGCCGTGCCGGTATCAATGCCCTGCTGCAAAAACTTCACGTTGGTCACGAACAAATCATCGCCGACGAGTTGAACCTTGTCGCCGATTTTGTCGGTGAGCTTCTTCCACGTCGTCCAGTCGCTTTCGCCGCAGCCGTCTTCGATGCTGACGATGGGATATTTGGCTACCAGTTTGGCGTAAAAATTTACCAGGTCGTCGCCTGTCACGGTTTCGCCGGTGCTCTTCTTGAACGTGTATTTGCCGTTGCCGATGTAAAATTCCGACGCCGCCGGATCGAGCGTGAGATAGATGTCCTTGCCCGGCTTGTAACCCGCGTCTTTGATGGCTTGAATAATGGTTTCGAGCGCCTCTTCGACACTACCGAGCTTGGGCGCGAAGCCACCTTCATCACCGACAGCGGTACTGCACCCTTTCTTCTTCAAAACGGATTTCAGCGCGTGAAATGTCTCGGTGATGGCGCGCAAGCCTTCACTGAACGTCGGCAGGCCAAGCGGCATGATCATGAATTCCTGGAAATCAATCGGGGCGTCGGAATGCGCGCCGCCATTGATGACGTTGGCCATCGGGACGGGCAGGACCTTCGCATTCGGCCCGCCGAGATAGCGGAACAACGGCTGATTCAATCCGGCAGCGGCGGCCTTGGCGTTGGCCAGCGAAACGGCGAGGATGGCGTTTGCGCCGAGCTTCGACTTCGTTTCCGTGCCATCGAGTTTGAGCATCGTCGCATCCACCGTCAATTGGTCTAACGGGTCGAGGCCGATGAGTTTGGGGGCGATGACGTCGGTGACGTTTTTAACGGCCTTCTGCACACCCTTGCCGCCGAATCGTTTCTTGTCGCCGTCGCGGAGTTCGATGGCTTCGTGTTCGCCGGTACTGGCGCCGCTGGGCACCGCCGCGCGACCGAACGCGCCGCAGCACAACGTCACATCAACTTCCACCGTGGGGTTACCGCGCGAATCGAGGATCTCGCGCGCCTGGATATCAACAATTTTGCTCATATTTTATTTTTTAATTTTCAAACTTAAAATCCGAAACAGGCATCATAAAAGTTGCGCGCGGCTAGTCAAGAAAGCGTTGGCGGGAATTGTAGCGGACACTGCCTGATCAGGAACGCGCGAACTTCGGTTTAATTTTTCACTTTGGCGTTGCGCCGGCCGGCGTTCCATTGCTATAATAAAAACAAATAATGTGGATTGAAATAACTGAGACAGGCTGGCCATTATGACAGTTAACAAAATAAATTAGGATGCTTATGCACTCAAAACTTATAAACAAACGACGGGTTGTGCTGGCCGGCGCCCTGGCGCTGGTTGCCGTATGCCTCAGCGCGGTTCTGGCGCACGCCGAACCGGACAAAAAAACCGACCAGAAGCCGGCGCCAAAGAAACTCACCGGCGCCGAGTTGTACGCCATCAATTGCGCGCGCTGCCATCCGGAGCGCTACGCCACCGAATTCACGGCTTCCCAATGGAAGACCATCATGCTCCACATGCGGGTGCGGGCCAATCTTCCCGCGGCGCAGGCAAAGGTAATCCTCAAATATCTTCAGGAAGACGCTGGAAACTAAATCCACCAAAAAATTTATCATGAAAATATCTTCCTTAATTTCAGGCGTGGCGGTCGCGGGTTGCGCGTTGGGCGTGGCCCTGACTCCGCGCGCGGCGGCGATGATCAGCGATGAGGATTTCAACGCGTTGAGAAGCATGGTCACCAACGACAACCAAAGGGTCAGTCAGTTGGAAAAACAGCACGAACAGGACCAGCAGACGCACACTCAGGATCAACAAACAATTCAACAGTTGGAGCAGCGGCTGGGCGAAACGCAAACGCTGGCCACCAACGCGGCGCAGAAAGCCGAGGCGGTGGCCAAGGTTCAGTCGGTTTATCCGGTCGAGAGCGCGGCCAGAAGCGCGCTGCACAACTTCTCGATGGTGGGTGACGCCGAGGTTCAATACGGACAGGCCAAGGGGCAGCACGGCACTTTTTCGCTGGCTGATTTTGCGCCGATCTTCCTGTTTCGCGCGAACGACAACATTTTGTTTGAAGCCGGTTTTGATGTGACGTTGCAAAACAATACAGATTTGAGCGGCAAACCCAATGGCGGCAGTTCGACCTCGGTGAATTTGAGTTTTGCCCAGTTGGATTATCTGCTCAACGATTACGTGACGGTCGTGGCCGGGTATATGGTCTTGCCGCTGGGCACCTATTCCGAGCGCGCGGCCGGCTGGCTCAACAAGATACCGGATGATCCGTTGCCGGTTGATTTCCTGCCGGGCAGCGGTGTGGGCGCCCAATTGCGGGGCGCTGTGCCGATCGGACAATCGGGACAAATGCTCACCTATTCTGTTTATGGCGTTAATGGGCCGTCGTCAACGGATACGAATGCGAACGCCGGTTCGCTGGATCTGGGCGGCAATGTGGGTGGTGATGCCATTGGTTCACCGAATCTTAATGGCAACCCCAGCGGCGGCGGACGCATTGGATGGTTTTACCCCTGGAAAGCTCATTATGATGTTGAACTGGGTGTTTCGGGACAGTCGGGCACCTGGTCGGGAAATTATCTGTGGTCGGCCCTCGTGGTGGATGCCGCTGTTCACATCAGTCCCTATGTCGAAGTGAAGGGTGAATATATCAATACCTGGCAGCAAACGGATAACGCCGGAAACATCCAACCGGCAGGCTGGTGGGTTCAAACGAGTTATAAACTGGCGGGCCTGAATCTGGATGCGCCCATTGTGAATGATGTCGAACTGGTCGGGCGCTACGATACGGCCAATAACGCGCAGGGATCAACCACCGACCGTTGGACCGCCGGTTTTGTTTATTACCTCACGAACACACTGCTGTTGGAAGGCGATTACGAATGGCTGATCAACCACGGTCTCAATGCCAATGAGCTGCCTTCCAGTCAGTTTATAGTTCAGCTTTCCTATGGATTCTAAACGAACTATAATGCCGCTTATGCGAATAAATAATAAATTTGGCGTGTTCCTCCTGGGTGTGACCGTGCTAACTCTGTTGGGGGCGGGCTCGGCGCGCTCCGAAGATCAGCTCGACGCGGAAACCAAGGCGCGGATCGATAAGTTTGAGCAAGGCCCGGCCACCATTGATGTCTCCAAATATCCGCAGGGCATCCAGGACAACTACGAAGTCTTCAGCCAGAAATGCACGCAATGCCATAAGTTGAGCCGCCCCGTAAACTGCGATTACGCGCTGCCCGACGAGTGGTCCCGCTACGTCAAGCGGATGATGCGCAAGCCCGGCTCCGGCATTGACAGCGCCGATGGAAAAAAAATCTACGAGTTCCTGGTCTTTGATTCCAGCGTTCGCAAAAAGGCGATGCTCGATGACAAGCTTGCCAAGCTGACTCCTGAAGACAAGGTGGCTGCCGAAGCCAAGATCAAGGAAGTTCACGACAAGTACGACAACAAATAAATAACTTTGAAAAACGGCCGTTTCACTGTAGCGGCGGTCTGTGACCGCCGCATTTTTTGTGAAAATATTGATAATGCGGCGCTCATAGAGTGCCGCTACAATCGTTATCAATGAGTGGCGAATTGAAATCCGATATTCCCCAATCGTCCGATGCCGGACCGACGGCATCGCGTTCGACCGTGCCGATTTGGATCATCGTGCTGACACTCCTGCTGTCATTTCTCGGCACGGTGTATTTCGATCATCACAGCGGCTGGTTCGACAAACAGGTTTACGCGCCTTATACGTCCGCCGCCGAACTGGCCTCGTTCCAGCCCAAGTCCGGCGCCGCCTCGATGCTGACGCATGGCAAGGCGGTCTATGAAACTTATTGCGGCCTGTGTCACGGCACCGACGGTCTCGGCAAACCTGGCCAGGCGCCGCCGCTGGCAGGTTCCGAATGGGTTGCCAAGGACGTCACTTCGCTGGCACGCATCCCGCTGGCCGGTCTGAACGGCCCAATTCAGGTGCAGGGGCGTGATTGGAACCTGTCCATGGCACCGATGGGCGCGTCGCTGTCGGATGCCGATCTTTCCGCCGTGTTGACCTATATCCGCGGGTCGTGGGGAAACAAAAGTGGCGCGGTTTCCGTTGACGAGATGAAAGCTGCGCGGTCGGCCATCAGCGGCAATGCCCCGTCAGCAGCGGATTTGGCCAGGATGACAACGGTCGAACGCGGCCACGTTGTCTTTGAAAAATTCGGCTGCTTTCAATGTCACGGTCAGGAGGCCAAAGGCGGCGTGGCCAATCCCAACGCCAAAACGGCGGAGCAAGTACCCAGCCTTATTTACGTGGCCGATGGTTACACCAAGGATGAATTGAAATCTTTTATCATGAGAGGCGAGCGGACCATTCCTGTGCTGCACCCGGACAAGCCGCCGCCGCCGCATTTCATGCCTTCTTGGGGCAACGTCATCAGCACCAATGAACTCAACGATCTGGCCGACTACCTCTTCAGCTTGAAGCCCAAAGGAGACAACCTGGGCTTTTAGCTGATCGGCTCCGGGTTTTGACAGGCCAGGCCGCCCAGCCGTGGCAGGCGGATGATCATTCCAAATTTTCATGTTCATCCGCGCCGGTTTGTGGTTTAATTCCCCGCGATGCTTCGCAAGATTCAACCGCATAAAGTACGGGCGCCCGGCGGCAGCTTCGCCATCGTCGCCTCGCGCTACAACGCACGTTACGTGGACGCGATGTTGCGGGCGGCCAAGGCCGAACTGTGGCGCGCCGAGGCCGCGAGCATCGAGGTCGTCCGCGTCCCGGGCGCGTATGAAATTCCCGTCGCGGCCAAACGCCTCGCGCACACGGCCCAGCTTTCCACCCTTGACCCAGCCGCCTTCGCGGCGTACCCCAACGCCGCTTCGCTGCAGCGGCGGCAGCTTTCGGCAATTATTTGTCTGGGTGTGATTTTGCGCGGCGAAACGGTCCATGCGGAGCATATCGGTGAAGCGGTCAGCCACGCACTGATGCAAATCCAGTTGGAGCATGAAATCCCCGTCGTACACGAAGTGCTGCTTTTGGAAAATGAGGGGCAGGCGCGCGCGCGTTGTCTGAATCCCAAGCACAATCGCGGCACGGAAGCGGCGCAGACGGCGATGGCGATGGCGCACGTGATGGAAAAATTGCGCGGCTGAAAACCCGGCCGTGGTGTCGCCTGAAACGGCTGTTAAGGTATCCATTGTGGCGAATTTGAAAGGGAAGAAATGACAATCAATGAAGCTAAAAGTTGGCGATTTTGGGTCTTATTGATTATTTCGATTTGTATAATTCTGTGGCTTAAAAAGCATTTCCAAATTTCAAATTAAGGCACTACCCGGCTAGGCCGGACTTTTGTTTGGCATCACGATTTTCCGGATGCTCAGCAAACCTTGATTCAAAAAAATCTCACAAACCACTTGCGGGGTTAATTCGGAGACGTTATATTCAAACTTAGAATATTTACTTATGAAGCCTGGTCCTGCTGTAAAAAGGATAGTTTTATTTATGATCGCCGGCCTAATGGGCGCCGGGTCAATCGCCGCGGCGGCGGACATCACCGGCGTCATCACGCTCACCGGCACGCCGCCGCCGGAAAAGGAAATCACACCGCTCATGGAAAATCCGGATTGCGCCAAAATGCACGCCACCACGCCCACGACACATTTTTACGTGGTCGGTCCGAACCACGAACTGGGCGATGTGGTCGTTTCACTGAAGGGCGTCACCGGCAAATCCACCGGCGCCAGCCAGCCGCCCGCCGCGCTCGACCAGAAAGGCTGCCTTTACACGCCGCAAATCCTGGCAATCCAGACCGGCCAGAAACTCATCGTCAAGAATTCCGATTCCTGCGTCCATAACGTCCATGCGACGCCAGCCGTGCCGGGCAATCCCGAGACCAACCAGGGGCAGTCGCCCGGCGCTCCGGATTTGACCTACACGTACACGCAGCCGGAGATGTTCCTGAAATTCAAGTGCGACGTGCATCCGTGGATGTTTGCATGGGTGAGCGTGTTTGACAGCCCTTACTTTTGCGTCAGCGCTATGGACGGCAAATTCATCATCAAAAACGTACCGCCCGGCAAATACACCGTGGAAGCCGCGCACCGCAAACTTGGCACTCAGACACAGGACGTGGAAGTGAAGGACGGCGATGTAACCGCGAATTTTTCTTTTGCCGTCAAATAGTTTTGCAATTTTGGCGGCTCCGGCACAACGTGTTTCAGGAGATCAAATATCTATGAAGGCGAACGCTGTATCCAAATCGAATCCCTGGCTGTACTGGTTTGCCGTGCTGACGGCGCTGGCGACGCTGGCGCTGATTGGCATCGGCGGTCTGGTGACCAGCCACGAGGCCGGCATGTCGGTGCCCGACTGGCCGACGACTTACGGTTATAACATGTTTCTGTTTCCGATTAATAAATGGCTCGGCGGGATTTTTTACGAGCACTCCCACCGGCTGCTCGCTTCGGGTGTCGGCCTGATGACGACGATTCTCGCCGTCTGGCTCTGGCTCAAGGACCGGCGGCCGTGGATGTCCTGGCTCGGCGTGGCCGCGTTTCTCCTCGTCGTGGCGCAAGGCGTGCTGGGCGGGTTGCGCGTGACCCTGCACATGGATTCGCTGGGCATCTATCACGCAACTATTGCACAACTGTTTTTTGTGCTGACCTGCGCAATTGCACTGTTCACGAGCCGGTGGTGGGTAGCGCAGGCATCCCGTCTGCCTGATCGAACGAATGCACAAAGCGCAGCCAAGACGGCTGCGCTACGCTGGCTTGTGCTGGCAACCACAATTTTAATTTTCATCCAGTTGATCATCGCCGCGGCCATGCGGCACCAGCACGCCGGGCTGGCAATTTCCGACTTCCCGCTCGCCCACGGCAGCCTCTGGCCGGACACGGGCGCCGAAGCGGTCGCGCGCTACAACGCACAGCGCGTTTCCATCAACGCCGAGAATCCCATCACTGCTTTCCAGATCGAATTGCAGATGGCCCATCGCGGCGTGGCGCTGGCCATTTTGATTTTGACCGCCGGTTGCGCGTGGCTGGCGGGGCGGCGGCTTGGTAAAAAAGATGCGCAGACGAAACTCGCACTGGCCTGGTTCGCATTGATTCTTTTGCAGGTCGGGCTGGGCGCGGCGACGATTTGGACGAACAAAGCTGCCGACGTGGCAACGACGCACGTGCTGGTCGGGGCGCTGGCGCTGGCGGTTGGCGCATTGTGGTGTGCAATTGCTTTTCGGCAATCGGCTGCGACGGCCTATGACCGCCGCACTGAACAGCGACGTTCACAGAGCGCCGCTACAATTGGCGCTCAACCTGCCATGACCGGAAATAAATAAAATGAGAGCCACAGCGGAAATTTTAAGCGCCACTCCGGCACGTTCGGCCGGGGCGATTCTGGCTGATCTGGTCAAGGCGCGGCTGACCACGCTCGTGCTGCTGACCACGTTCGTCGGATTTTTCATGGGCGAACGCGGTCCGATGGATTTCGCGCTGATGTTTCATGCGCTGGCGGGCACGGCGCTGGTCGCGGCGGGCGCGGCGGCGTTGAATCAATTGCTCGAACGCGAATACGACGCCAAAATGCGCCGCACCCAAAACCGGCCGCTGCCGGCTGGCCATCTGGAGCCAACGACGGTGATGATTTTCGGCGGCGTGTGCGCGACGGCGGGTTTGATTTACCTGGCACTGGCGGTGAACCTGCTCACGAGCGTCATCGGCGCGGTCACGCTGGTCAGCTATCTCTTCATTTACACACCACTGAAGCGCATGACGTGGCTGAACACGGTCGTCGGCGCGGTGCCGGGAGCGTTGCCGCCGTTGATGGGCTGGACGGCCGCGCGCGGCGAATTGAGCGGCGAAGGCTGGGCGCTGTTTGCCATCCTGGCGCTCTGGCAAATGCCGCACTTCATGGCCATCGCGTGGATTTACCGCGATGAATACGCGAAGGCCGGTTTCAAAATGCTGCCGGTGGTTGACCCGGACGGCTGCCGTACGGGGGAACAGGCCGTGAGCCATGCGCTGGCGCTGCTGTTCGTGAGCCTGTGCCCGTTTGTTTTCAAAATGGCCGGAGATTTTTATCTCGCCGGCGCGCTGGTTTTGGGCGCGGGTTATTTGTGGTTCGCCTTCCAGTTTTTGCGGCAACTCCGCTTCGCGCGGGCGGAATTGACCCTGGTGCGCGCGCGGCAGTTGTTTCTGGCGTCCATCATTTATCTGCCGTTGCTGCTGGCGGTGATGGTTTTGGACAAGATGAAATAACATGGAAAAATTGGTTCATACTTTTCCGCCGCGGCGCGAGCACGAGACTGCGCACGGCCATGACGACCATGCGCATCACGACCCCGGCTTCTGGCGCACCTACATTTTTTCGCCCGATCACAAGGTCATCGGCATCCAATACGGCCTGACGTCGCTGGGTTTCATGCTGTTCGGTTTTTTCCTGATGCTGTTGATGCGCTGGCAGATTTCCAAGCCGGGCGTGCCGATTCCGCTCTTCGGCCCGCTGTTGGAAAAAGTGCTCGGTTCGGCTGCGCCCCACGGCGCGCTGTCGCCGGACCTCTACAATTCCTTCGGGGCGATGCACGGAACGATCATGGTGTTTCTGGCGGTTGTGCCGCTGGCCTTCGTGGCGTTTTCCAATCTGGTCATCCCGTTGCAAATCGGCGCGCCGGACATGGCCTTCCCGCGCCTCAACATGGCGAGCTACCAGGCGTTTGTCATCGGCGGGGTCGTCATGCTCACCAGCTTCTTCATTCCGGGCGGCGCGGCCCAGGCGGGCTGGACCTCGTATTCACCGCTGGCCACGATGATCCCCACCGACGGGCAGATTTTCTGGCTGGTGGGCATGGTTTTCATCATCACGTCGGGGCTGTTGAGCGCCGTGAATTTCATCGCCACGGTCATTCAATTGCGCGCCCCGGGCATGACCTGGATGCGGCTTCCGTTTTTTGTCTGGGCGCAGTTTGTGACCAGCTTCCTGATTTTGCTGGCCTTTCCGCCGCTGGAAGCCGCCGCCGTCATGCAATTGATGGACAAGGTGGCGCACACGAGTTTCTTTCTGCCGACGGGGCTGGCGGTGGGCGGCCAGTTGGCCAACGTCAGTGGCGGCGGCAGTCCCCTGCTCTGGCAGCACCTGTTCTGGTTTCTCGGCCATCCGGAAGTTTATGTGTTGATCCTGCCGGCCATGGGCATCGCTTGCGAAATCATCGCCTGCAACACGCGCAAGCCGATCTGGGGCTATAAATCCCTGGTGTATTCGGCGCTCGCCATCGGTTTCCTGTCGTTCCTTGTGTGGGCGCACCACATGTATCTGACCGGCATGGGCACGAAGGTGGCGGTGTTCTTCCAGACCACCACGATGATCATCTCGATTCCGTCGGTGATCATTCTGACCTGTTTTCTCATTTCGCTGTGGGGCAGCTCGATCCGGTTCAACACGCCGATGCTCTTCGCGCTCGCCTTTCTGCCGATGTTCGGCATGGGCGGCCTGACCGGCCTGCCGCTGGGCTTCAACATCAGTGACGTTCACCTGCACGACACGTATTACATCATCGCCCACTTCCATTACGTCGTGGCGCCGGGAACGATTTTCGCGTTGTTTGCGGGCATTTACTTCTGGTTCCCGAAAATGACGGGACGGATGATGAATGAGTTTTGGGGCCGCGTGCATTTTTGGGGCTCGCTGGTTTTCATGAACGTTGTGTTCATGCCGATGTTTAAGCAGGGCATGGCGGGCATGTTGCGGCGCATGGCGGACGGCGGCGCCAACTACTCGGCGGCGGTCAACAGCAAGGCCGGCGCGGAGGTGATCGGGGGTTTGAGCAGAAATAACATGGAGCTGCACACGTGGATTCTTTGGGGCGCGTGCGTTCTGGGGCTGGTGCAGATTCCGTTCATCATCAACTTTTTCTGGAGCATCAAGCACGGCAAGAAGGTGGACAGCGACAATCCGTGGAACGCCACCACGCTGGACTGGCAGACGGCCACGCCGCCGCCGCACAGCAATTTCCCCGAAGCACCCCGCGTTTATCGCGGCCCCTACGAATACAGTGTCCCCGGCCACGACAAGGATTTCACGCCGCAGAACGAACCGCCAAAATAAAGCGCCATGGATTTCCCCTACATCGTCGAGCCCCGCCGCGACACCGGCTTGTATAACGCCAAGCTCGGCATCTGGCTGTTCCTCGCGTCCGAGGTGATGCTTTTCGGCGCGCTGTTTTCCGCCTACGTCTTGCTGCGGGTCGGCGCGGATCCCGGCATGTGGCCGCACGGCTGGCTCAATGTCTATATCGGCACGGCCAATACCATCGTGCTCATCACCTCCAGCATCACCACGGTCATGGCCTGGGTGTCGTGCAAGCAGCGGCAATTTGGGCGGTTCAAATTTTTCCACGCCCTGACCATCCTGCTGGCGATGACGTTCGTGTGCATCAAGTCGTACGAATATCACGACAAGTTCACGCACTACGAAATCACCCTGGCCAGCGGCAAATTTGCCGACGGCCATCTGGTCGAAAAATCGAAGGATTTTGACCTCGCCAAAAAGACCGGCAGGGTGACGATTCACGGTTACGAAGTGGAGCATGAGGTGGAGTTGATGGACATGCAGCGGCCCGAAGCCCGGAACATCCACCGCGAGGAAATCACCATCCCCGCCACGGATATCAAAAAAATGGAACGCTACGGCCCGTGGCATCATACGTATCTGGCCATCTACTTCACGCTGACGGGGTTGCACGCCTTTCACGTGATTTGCGGCGCGTTGGTGATCGGTTTTCTTTGGGGGCCGGGCAGCCGGATGTGGAAAACCGACCCGGAACGGTTCACCAACCGCATCGAAGTTTCCGGCCTGTTCTGGCATTTTGTGGATTTGGTCTGGATTTTTCTGTTCCCTGTTCTATATTTGCTTTGATTATGAATAACAGTATGACAATGAATGGCGGCCATTCTCCCGGGGAAGTGCATTCCGTGCGCGGCTACATCTTTGTTTTCATCGCCCTTCTGGCGGGGACGATTCTGACGGTGTGGGCGTCGTTCATCCAGTTTGGCAGCCGGGAAATCAACATCGCGGTGGCGCTGGTGATTGCCAGCGTGAAGGCCTTCCTGGTGGTGGCTTATTTCATGCATCTCATTTCCGAGCGGAAAATGATTTACCTGGTCCTGGGCTTCACGGCGATTTTCTTCGCTGGCCTGATGGGTCTGACCATCTGGTCCTTGTCGCCGAACAGTCTGATCCATATTCAAAATGTCCCTTAAAGCGTTCCATATCGTCTTCATCACCCTCTCCAGCGGACTGGCACTGGGGTGCGGCGTGTGGTTGCTGGTCAGCGGCCTCTCCGCCGGCGGGATGAAAAAGGACGTGTTTTTCGGCATCAGTTCGCTGCTGGGGGCGGTCGCGCTGATTTTTTATGGCCGGTACTTTCTGAAAAAACTCAAGAACGTGAGCTATTTATGAAATCGTTTCGCAAACTTTTGAAGGCCCTGCTCGCCGTCGCCGCTGGCGCGGCTGCCAGCGCACCGACATCGTTGCTGGCCTGCGCGGCCTGTACGGGCAGAACCGATTCGTCGCTGGCGGTGGGCATGAACTGGGGCATTGTCACCTTGCTTGGTTTCGTTCTCACCGTGTTGAGCTGCGTCGTCGTTTTTTTCGTTCACGTCGCGCGCCGGACCCCGCCGGACGACAGCGAGTTGAATCCGCCAGGTTCGGTCGAGTGATACCTATGAAGCAATGGTTTGGTGAAAAAATCCTGGGATTGCCGCCGCTGGCCTCGACCAACGGTCAGGGCGTTGATGACCTCATCATTTACGTTCACTGCCTGATGCTGGCGCTGTTTCTCGGCTGGATCATTTATTTCTTCTACGTGCTCCGCCGTTTTCGCAGTTCGCGCAATCCCAAGGCCGATTACGTGGGCGTCAGAAGCCATGCCTCAAATTATCTCGAACTCGCCGTGGCCGGCGTCGAGGCCGTGCTGTTGATATTTGTGGCCGGGCCGCTTTGGGCGCGCCAGGTGGCGCATTTCCCGGCGCCGGGCGAATCCACCGTCATCCAGGTCGTCGCGCAGCAATTTGCGTGGAACGTCCGTTACCCCGGTCCCGACGGCGTGTTCGGCAAACAGGACATGAAGTTCGTCACGCTGGACAACGTGTTTGGCATGGACCCGGCCGACCCGGCCAGCAAGGACGACATCCAGTTGCTCAATGAAATTCACGTGCCCGTCAACAAGCCGGTCATCATTTACCTCGGCTCCAAGGACGTGGTGCATTCGCTGAAGATCATCGCCATGCGGGTTTGTCAGGACGCGATTCCCGGCCTGCGCGTTCCGGTCTGGTTCACGCCCACGACCATCGGCAAATACCAGATCAACTGCGCGCAACTGTGCGGCAACGGCCATTCCGCCATGTCCGGCGGCTACCTGACCGTCGAAAGCCAGGCGGACTTCGACAAATGGCTGAAGTCCAAAAGCGGCACGACCACGAGCTTTGAATAACCCGCTTTGGATTCAATAAGGAATCCATGAATCCATGAACCGGTTTCACTCCTGCATTTCTGGTTTCCTTATTCAATTCACCAGCACGAGCACGGCGGCTGGCCCGGTGGATTTTACCACATCCTCAAACTTCCGGTCAGCCGCGCTCCGTGTCAGCTTTCCACCACGCTGATTTCCACCGGCTCGACGCTGACGCCGATTTTTTCCAGCCACGCGATGGCGGCCTTCACTTCGTCGCGCCGGCCGTCCAACTCCAGACATACGACGCCAATTTCATCGGTGACGCTGGCCTGGCGGATGTTAGTGACCACCTTGAATTTCTGGCCGAGCTTCCAGATAAGCGGTTCCTTGATGAGCTTGGGCGGAAACATCAGCCACAGGCGGCGCTGCGTGGGCGTGGTGGATTGGGTGACGGAAAGCTTCTTTTTCATCTTGGCCATAATTTGAGATCTGAAATTTGAGATTTGAAATTTACGTCAACCGCCCGCAATCGCCGGGATGATGCTGATTTCATCGCCGTCTTTCAAGGGCGTCTCGCGGTTTTTGAGGAAGCGGATGTCCTCCTCGTTCACATACACGTTCACGAAGCGGCGCACCTCGCCCTTGTCATCCACGAGGCGCTCCTGGATGCCGGGGAAGCGCGTCTGCAATTCGTCAATCGCCTCGCCGATGGTGGCGGCGTTGATTTCGACCAGCTCCTCGTTGTTGGTCAGCTTGCGGAGCGGCGTTGGGATTCGGACTTTCTTTGGCATAAATTAAATTTCAAATTTTCTGTGCGACCAAATTTAGTAAGCCTACAACTCTGCGTCTGGTGGAACAAATCCAATCTTCTTTGCAAAGGTCAATTCAATGACGCCTATTTTTCCGGGTATTCCTGCAAATGAAGCAACGAGCGGCCAAATAAATGCAATCACACCACCGCCTATTTGATGATGGCAAAATAAATAAATACTACAACCAATTGCTGCTGGCCATTTGAGCCACACAACCGGAATAACAACTGCATCAGCTAAACGAACGCTAACGAATGAATAGCGGATGAAGCACCAAATTATTCCTGCGATGAAAACTCCGAGAACAACAAAATACCATGGATAAAAAATAAATAGTATTGGCGCTATTGGCTGCGACAAATAGGCTGGAAAAGCAGTCCATTCAACAGCTCGAAGCCAAAGCCATCTTTTAATTTCATCATCGCTGTAGGTTTCAAAGCTCATTTAAGCAGAATGACTTTACGCATTCACTTTCTCCTCATGCGCCAGCAGGGCCTCGAATTCGCGCAGGCTCGGCTTGATTTCGTGCGGCTTGCCCACGTGGCCGGCCACGGCGTCGAGTGTCTTCAATCCGTTGCCGGTAACGCAAAGCACGGCGGAATCATTTCGCGGAATTTTGCCCGACGCAATGAGTTTCTGCGCCACGCCCACGGTCACGCCGCCCGCTGTCTCGGCAAAAATCCCTTCCGTCTCCGCCAGCAGCTTGATGGCGTCGCGGATTTCGTCGTCGGTCACGTCGTCCGCCGCCGCGCCGGTGTCCTTCATCACCTTGAGCGCGTAAAAACCATCCGCCGGCGTGCCGATGGCGAGCGACTTGGCAATTGTGTCCGGCTTGACCGGCCGGAAAAAATCCAGGCCCGCCTTTTGCGCGGTGGAAATGGGCGAGCAACCCGTCGCTTGCGCGCCGTGAATGGACGTCTCACTTTCCGCCACGAGGCCGAGCTTCACGAATTCCTGGTAGCCTTTCTGGATTTTCGTCAGCAACGAGCCGGACGCCATCGGCACGACTGTGTGCCGCGGCAGCCGCCAGCCGAGTTGCTCAACGATTTCATACGCCATGCTCTTGGAACCTTCGGCATAATACGGACGCATGTTCACGTTCACGAACGCCCAGCCGAATTTGCCCGCGATCTCGGCGCACAGGCGGTTCACTTCGTCGTAATGGCCCTTGATGCCGATGACGTGCGCGCCATAGACGAGCGAGTTGATGATCTTGCCCTGCTCCAAATCCGACGGGATGAACACATAGGCTTTCAATCCGGCGGACGCGGCGTTGGCGGCGACGGAGTTGGCCAGGTTGCCGGTCGAGGCGCAGGCGACGGTGTCGAAGCCCAGTTCGCGCGCCCGGCTCAGCGCCACGCTCACGACGCGGTCCTTGAATGACAGCGTCGGATAATTGACCGTGTCGTTCTTGATCCACAATTCGCGGATGCCGAGTTTTTTGGCCAGCCGGTCCGCTTTCACGAGCGGCGTGAAACCGACTTGCAGGCCGACGGTCGGGTCACTCGCCACCGGCAGCAGCTCGCGGTAACGCCACATGGATTTCGGGCGCGACTCGATGGCTGCTCGGGTGAGCGACTTCTTGATGCGGTCGTAATCATAAACCACTTCGAGCGGGCCGAAGTCGAACTCGCACACGTGCGTCGCGGTGAGCGGATATTCCCGTCCGCACTCGCGGCACTTGAGCGCCTTCATGAATCCGTGATGTTCACTCATATTTTTTCTGTCGGTAGGGCGGCGTTGCTGCGCCGCCCAAACTTTTCAGCGAAGGCCGAGCGGCAGCTCGGCCCTACCGATATTGTTTCAGGTCAAACAAAAAGCCCCGACTCATGACGAGAAGGGGCGGCAAAAAATTCGTGCGCTCTTCTCATTTTCCCCCGACACCCGCCGGGGCTGGATTTGGCACCTGTCGCCCCGAACGAATTCGAGGCCGGTTGCCGTGGCGTCATCGGGCCAGTCCCTCAGCCACTCTGCATGAGACCGTTGTATCAACGGATGTGAATAAGCTGGCCTAAGCCTTAAATCATGTCAACTGATTTTTTGGAGCACATTGCTCCGCGTTCCATCAAGTCAGGCCGCAGCGTGTTTTTACGCAAAACCAGTTGACGAAATCGCCTTCCAGTCGTATAAAAGAAAGGTAGTTTTAGTTGTATGAAATAGCGGTTGTTGGCACAAATCAAACCATGGTTCCTCACCAATTAGTTGTGCCACAAGGGTCGTAGTGTGCTTTATATTGTGGTTTTTTTGCTTTACATAAACCGGTAATTTTGGTCTTTTTAACGAAAGTCATTAGACATGTATCTCAAAAATTTAACGCTTTTGGGGTTTAAGTCCTTTTCGGACAAAACTTCGCTGAATTTTCAGCCCGGCGTGACTGCCATTGTGGGCCCCAACGGATGCGGCAAATCCAATGTTTCCGATGCCATCCGCTGGGTGCTGGGTGAACAATCCGCCAAGGCTCTGCGCGGCGGTGAAATGGCCGACGTCATCTTCAACGGCACCGACGGGCGCAAACCGATGGGCATGGCCGAGGTGTCGCTCACGCTGGGCGACATGGACCAGGACCACCTGCGCGCCGCCGGGGTCGAGGTGGCTTACAACGAGGCCACCATCACGCGCCGGATTTTTCGCGACGGCAACAGCGAGTATTTTATCAATCGCACCGGATGCCGGCTCAAGGACATCCAGCAACTGTTCATGGGCACCGGCGTGGGCCGCACCAGCTACAGCATTCTGGCGCAGGGCCACATCACCCAGATTCTTTCCAGCAAACCCGAAGATCGCCGGATGATTTTCGAGGAAGCCGCCGGCATCACGAAATACAAGAGTCAGAAACGGGAATCGCTCCGCAAACTGGAATACACCGACCAGAATCTTTTGCGCATCGCCGATCTCATCCGCGAAGTGAAGCGGCAGATCGGGTCGCTCCAGCGCCAGGCCGGCAAAGCGCGCCGTTACAAACAAATTTCCCAGGAACTCCAGCACCTCGATACCCAGCTCGCGCGCCATCAATTCGACGTGCTCGCGGCCGAGATCACCGAGAAGCAGGCCACCGCCGAACGGCTGCGCGATGAAATTGCAACGGGTTCCGCCGAACTTCTGCGGTGCGAGGACGAAATCAAGCAGTTGCGCGAACGGCTATCCGAGCTCGAACACGAAGTGGCCGCCCAGCAGCAGCGCAGCCTGGAATTGAAGGGCGAAGCCGACCGGCACGGAAGCCGGATTCAATTCAACGAGGAACGCCTGCGCGAACTCGCGTCGCAAAACACCAAGGCGCTGGCGGACATCACCCAGGCCGAGGAACGCTGCCACGCCGCATCCGCCGAAATGCAGGCGGTGACGGATCGCCTGGCCGCCTCCGAAAGCGCGCTGCTGCAACATCGCGTGGCGCTCGAGCAGAAACAGTGGGCGTTGAACACCGTCGAGAACGATTTGCGCCAGCGGCAGGAGTCGTTGCGCCAGGCGCAGGCCGATGCGTTCACCGCGGCGCAGGATTTGTCGCGCATCCGCAACGAAATCACCGCGCTCGATTTGCAAAAGCAGGGCAACAGCATCCGGCTCGAAAAGCTTTCCGCCGAAAAACTGCAACTGGAGGAGGAACGCACCCGGCTGGAGGCGCGCCTGCACGAATTCACCGCGAGCGTCGAGGTGGAGAAGCTGAATGCGCAGACCAAGCGCGGCTCGGTCGAGCAGCGGCAAACCCGGTTGCGCGAACTCCAGGTGGAGTTGCAGGAATCGTCCATTGAGCAGGACCAGTTTTTACAGGCGCAGACCGACAAGCGTTCGCGCCTGAACGTGCTCGAGCAGCTCGAAGGCTCGCACGAAGGTTTCAGCGCGGGCACCCAAGCCGCCTTGCGCCAGACGCGCACCGTCATCGGCTCGCTCGCCGACCGCATCCGCGTGCCCGACCAGTACGTCGTCGCCGTCGAAAATGCGCTGGGCCACCATTTGCAGATCGTTCTGACCGAAGCGCCGGAATCCGCGCAGGAAATCATCGCCGACCTCACCACGAACAAATCCGGGCGTGCCAGCGTCGCGGCCCTGGCGATGCCTTACGATTCCAAGCAGCTTGCGTTTGAAGGCGAAATGGCGCCGGGCGGCGGCCTCGACGTGGTTCAAAACGGCTTGCAAAAAGGCCAGATCATCCACGCCCTGACCGTGGTCCAGGCCGAGCCGTCCGTGGAAAAACTGCTGAAGGCGTTGCTGGCCCGCACGTTTATTGCGTCCGACCTCGCCACCGCCACGGCCCAGGTCCAGAACGGCCACGCGGGCTGCGATTTCGTCACGTTGACCGGCGATTTGCTGACCCGGCACGGGGTCTATACCGGCGGTTATCTGAACGGCAACGGCAATCCCAAGGGGCCGGCCTCGATTCTCGGCCGCAAAAACCAGATCTCCGAGCTGCACGGCGAGCTGACGGAAGTCCAGCTCCGCGTCGCCGACATGAGCCGCAAGCGCGGCGCGCTGTTGAGCGAGCAGACGGAGTTGCAGGCCTCCTTGCAGCAGGCGCAGACGGAATTGCGCGAGCAGGAAGTCGCCATCGCCACGCGCGAAGGCGAATTCAACGCGCTGCAAAATTCCAACCGGCTGCTGCATCAGAAAATCGAGACGGTCGTTTTTGAAGTTCAGAGCCTCGCCGCGCAGGAACAGGAAGGTTTGCAGAAACGCAACGCGCTGGCGGTGCAGTTGAACGAGCTGGAAACCCGCGAACACGCCGGCCAGACACAAGTCGCCGCGCTCACGGCCGAACTGGAAAATTTGCGCCAGCAGCGCGATGCCGCCCATGCCGCCCTCACCGAGAGCAAGGTCGCCCTCGCGTCCGAGGAACAGATGCTGGCGTCGTTCCGGCAGCAACAGCAATCGCTGGAACAACGCATCCGCGAGCTGACCCAGGCGGTCGAGCAGCGGCGCGCCGAGGTTTCGTCATTCATCAGCCGCAAGGAGCAGGCGGAATCGGAAATCCAGGATTCCCAGGCGCAAATCGGGCGTTTGCAGCACGAGCGCGACCAGGTGAACGCGCAAACCGCCGAATTGTTGGCGCGCAAACAATCGCAGGAAGCCGACGTGACCACGCGCGAGGACAATTTGCGCGGCCAACGCAGCCGGCTGACCCAGTTGCAGGAGCAGCGCGGTGCCCTGGACGTGGAACTGGCGCAGAAAAACATGTCCGTCCAGAACCTCCGCGAGCGCATCCAGCAGAAATATCATCTCAACCTCGACGACGTACGGAGCGAGTGCATCACCATCACGTTTGCCGACGAAGGCGCGGCGAAGGTACACGTGATGACGCCGGAAGAAATGGCCGCCGCCGGCGCGGCCACGGACTGGAACGCCGTGGGGCAGCAAATCGAGGCGTTGCAGCAGAAGCTCGACGAAATCGGCCCGGTGAACCTCGTGGCCATCGAGGAATACGAGGAAACCGAGCAGCGCTACCAGTTCCTCAGCAAACAGAACGACGACCTCGTCTCGGCCAAGGCGCAACTGCTGGAAGTCATCAACCGCATCAACGTGCAGACGCGGCAGATGTTCATTGAGACGTTTGAAAAAGTCCGGGAAAACTTCCGCCTGATGTTCACCGAGGTCTTCGGCGGCGGCAAGGCGGACCTGATTTTGTCGGATGAAAACGACGTGCTGGAGAGCGGCATCGAAATCCTGGCGCGGCCCCCGGGCAAACAACTGCAAAGCATCTCGCTGCTGTCCGGCGGCGAGCAGACCATGACCGCCGTGTCGCTGTTGTTCTCGATTTACCAGGTCAAGCCCAGCCCGTTCTGCGTGCTGGACGAGCTGGACGCGCCGCTCGACGAATCGAACATCAACCGCTTCGTCCGGGTGCTGCAGCGGTTCATCGGCAATTCACAATTCATCGTCATCACGCACAACAAACGCACCATCGGCATGGCCGACGTGCTGTACGGCGTGACGATGCAGGAACGCGGCATCAGCAAGATTGTCAGCATGAAATTCCACAAGACCGGCGAAACCGCGCCCTCGGTGGAAACCACCGCCCCCGCCGCCGAACTGGCCCTGGCGAAGTAGGTTTTTAACGCAAGGGCGCAACGCGGCCTCTGGCTGCAACCAAATCGTTCTCGTCGTCGTCCTCGTAATCGAAGCCCATTCAATCGAGGACGAGAACGAGGACGAAGATTTGCAAAGACGAAGTAGCAGCCGACGTAAGGAGTCTCTGACTATGCTTGGGTCTGGCGTCTCGGTTCATTGCCACTGCGGCGGACAGTCGGTGCAGGTATTCGCGGCGCGGGATTTCAATGGTGCCCGGCGGCTTGGTGACCGGTGTTTGCTAGTCTGATTCCATCCGTGGAACCGCACCGTGAAAGTGCTTTTACCTCGGAATTGATATTGAACAGGAGCAAACTCCGATGAATCGCGAGTAGGCAGAGTTAACGGAAAAAGGTTTGGATCGGAAAAGCGGAGCGCCGGCTTCCCAGCACGGCGCGATGGTGAAACAAACCGCAACGAGCCATGCCGGAGGCCGGCGCTCCGGGGGCAGCGAAGCCTTTACTCTCTGTTTCCTCCGTTTCCTTCTGTGAAATATATTGGAGCTCGGGTTTTACGGCAGGAACAAATCGGCGGACACGCGGAAACGTTTTGCCAGCGTGCGGACGTGCGCCAGCGTCAACCGCCGTTCCCCGCGCAGAAGGGGGATGAAATTAACGCAAAGACTCAAAGACGCAAAGCGGATGAAGGCGGATCAATCCTGCCCGCTAAATTGTAACCGCAGCCGACCTGCGAGAGAAACCTTCTTTCCCTGCGTCTTTGCGTCTTTGCGTTGAAATCCTATGGAATACTGACGGCTATATGATGCCGTCAGAAGCCACATTTCATTTTCACCGCGGCGCAGAGGCGTTGCAGGTATTCGCGGCGCGGGATTTCGATGGCGCCCAGCGGCTTGGTAGCGGGCGTCACCATCTGGATGTCGAACAACACAAAGCCGCGCTCGCGCAAATGCCGGACCAGATGATGCAGCGCAACCTTGGAGGCGTCGTTGACGCGGTGGAACATGGATTCGCCCGCGAACAGGCCGCCGACGGTCACGCCGTAAATCCCGCCCACCAGTTCACCCTTGAGCCGGCACTCGACGCTGTGGGCGTGTCCCTGCCGATGCAGTCGCGTGTACGCTTCGACGAATTCCTCCGTGATCCAGGCGCCGCCGCGGCCCGGCGCAGGCGCGGCACAACCTTCCATCACCGCGCGGAACGACTGGTCAATCGTAACTTCAAATCTGCCCTGGCGGATGACCCGGGCCAAGCTTTGCGGGACGTGAAATCCGTCCAGTTCAAAAATCGCGCGCGGATCGGGCGACCACCAGGTGATGGGATTGGCCGTCCACGGAAAAATTCCCTGTCGGTAGGCGGCCAGCAGCCGTTCGGTGCCGAGGTCGCCACCAATCGCGACCAACCCTTCCGCGTCGGCCAAGGCCGGGTTGGGGAAGGCGATGGTTTTGTTCAATAGAATCGGCATCTAACTGAGTTTACGATATACGATTGATGAGTCATTCCAGATTCCACGCGTGTCGCGTTTTTGGGGTGTAGTGTCGGCGCTGTGCGCCGATTATTTCGAGCCACAGGCTCGACGCTACAACAAATTCTGACCCCGCCCACAATCCTCACATCCCGCGTAAATCATATATCGTAAATCGAAAATCCTTTTCAGTGTCCGCTTAACGCATCGAGAAAAACCATTTCAAAGGCACCGGCGAGTTCCATTGTGCGAAAATGCGGCAACAGTTTTTCGTTGAACAATATCTTTTTGCCCGACTCCGGGTCCGGCGAACCAAGAGCGATCCAGCTTCCGACGCGGACATCATTGAGCACCTGCAACAGCCATTCGATTTCCGGCCCGGAAAGCGTGAGTTGAAAGCCGGAAGACATCTCCTTGAAATGTCCGGGTTCGTCCAGCATGGCCCGGACGTTTTTCCGGTTCTCCTCCCGCTGGGCGGCGAGTGATTCTTCCAACAATTTCTGGTTTTCGTCGTGCTTGGCGGTCCGGGCCGATTTGGTGAGGCGATGGTGCGTTGCGGAAATCAGGGGATAGAGCTTGAGGACGTCGAACAGCAGGCGTTTTTCCGACAGGCTGATTTCAAAAACCAATTTTTCCCGCCTGGTCCGGATGAGTTTCACGCCTCGTCGCGCTCCATGGTCGCATGCAGGCTGTATTTCTGGAGTTGGTGGACATAAAACTCCGCCTTTTCCATGCTCTCACGCGCCAGCACGCTTTTGCCCTGTTTGTGGACCTGCAACATGTGGACCTCGGCCTTCTGCCGCTGCCAGCCGAAGACGATTTGAAACACGTGCGTCACGTAGTCCATAAGATTGACCGGGTCGTTCCAGCAAATGACGAGGTAGCCCGGTTCGAGGTCGGTGCTCGAATCAGTTTTCTCGTCGCGGCGTATGGCGGGCCGGACTTCAGGGGTTGCCGTGGCGGCCATGGCGGGAAGATAAAACGTCCGGCCACAACTGTCGAGGGTAGCTCAAGCAGCGCTGGCAAAGCGGTCTTTTCGTGCTTTCAGTGTATTTCGCGATTAATAATCCGTGTCAATTTGTGTAATCTGCTGTGTCAAAGCCCATTGCGTTTAGGCGGTCTCTAAGAGCTGGCGAACATCAAATATTGTTATTGATAAAGCAGATTTTGGCTTTTCGGGTTTCGTTCGTTGACACCCAGCGGGCGTTTGTTAAATTGTCCAAGCTTTATTTCGGTGGAATTCCCCGTGCGAAATTGAAAGCGCAATTATTTTGAATTGAACATTTATGGCTAAAACAACGAAATACGTTTATCTGTTTGGCAACAAGAAGGCCGATGGCAACGGCTCCATGAAACCGCTGCTCGGCGGCAAGGGCGCCAACCTCGCCGAAATGAGTCGCATCGGCCTCCCGGTGCCTCCCGGCTTCACCATCACCACCGAAGTCTGCACCTATTACTACGACAACAAGCGGACCTACCCCAAGGTCCTCGAGGCACAGGCCCGGGACGGCATGACCTTCCTCGAGAAGATCATGGGCACCAATTTTGGTGACAAGACAGCTATGCCGCTGCTCGTCTCCGTCCGCTCCGGCGCGCGCGATTCGATGCCCGGCATGATGGACACCATTCTCAACCTCGGCTTGAACGACGCCACCGTGCTGGCATTGGTCAAAGCCACGCAAAACGAGCGCTTCGCCTGGGACTGCTACCGCCGCTTCGTTCAGATGTATGGCGACGTCGTCATGGGCGTCCAAAAGACCAAGGATGAGGACCACGAGCCGTTTGAAGTCGTCATCCACAGTTTCAAGCACCAGAAGTATCATTCGGAAATCGAAGACTCGAAGCTCACCGCTGCCGACCAGCAGGAACTCGTCAAGCGCTTCAAGGCCCTCATCAAGGAGCGCACCGGCAGTGAATTCCCGCAAGATCCTTGGAAGCAGCTCTGGGGCGCGACGGGCGCCGTGTTCGGTTCGTGGATGAACGACCGCGCCATTGTTTATCGCCGGAAATACGGCATTCCCGCCGAATGGGGCACCGCCGTCAACATTCAGGCGATGGTTTATGGCAACACCGGTGACCAGTCCGGCTCCGGCGTCGCCTTTACCCGCGACCCCGCCACCGGCGAGAAAGTTTTCTACGGCGAATTTCTCATCAACGCTCAGGGCGAAGACGTCGTCGCCGGCGTGCGCACACCCGCTCCCGTCGCCCAGCTCAAGACCGTCCTGCCGAAGACCTTTGCCGAGCTGGAACTGGTCCGCAAGACTCTCGAATCGCACTTCAAAGACGTGCAGGATTTCGAGTTCACGATTCAGGACGGCAAGCTGTTCATGCTTCAGACCCGCAACGGCAAGCGCACCGGCCTCGCGGCGGTCCGTTTCGCCATCGAGATGGAGAAGGAAAAGCTGATTGACTGGAAGACGGCCATCAAGCGCGTGCCGGCCGACCAGTTGGACCAGGTGCTTGCGCCCGTGTTCGACCGCAAGGCCATGAAGGCCGCCCGTTGCATTGCCAAGGGTTTGCCCGCCGGCCCCGGCGCCGCTTCCGGCAAAATGTATCTCAACGCCGACCGCGCAGTCGCAGGCGCCGATAAGGGTGAAAAAGTCCTGCTCGTCCGCAACGAAACTTCCCCCGAAGATTTGCGCGGCATGATCGCCTCCGAAGGCATTCTCACCGCCAAGGGCGGCGTCAGTTCGCACGCGGCGCTCGTGGCCCGTCAGATGGGCAAAGTCTGCGTCTGCGGCGCGGCTGCGTTGCAGATTGATTATGCCGCCCGGACGATGACCGTGGACGGCATGACATACAAGGAAGGCGACTTCCTTTCCATCAACGGCACCGCCGGTGATGTTTATGCCGGCCAGCTCCCGACGGCGGCTTCGGAAATCGTCCAAGTGCTCGTCGAGAAATCGCTCAAGCCCGCGGAAAGCCAGACCTATCAAAACTTCCAGAAGCTCATGGACTGGTGCGCGAAGGCCACCAAGCTCCAGGTCCGCACCAATGCCGACACGCCGGAACAGACCGCCAACGCCGTCGCGTTCGGCGCCTCGGGCATCGGCCTGTGCCGCACCGAGCACATGTTCTTCGAGGGCAACCGCATTGACGCCATGCGCGAAATGATTCTGGCCGACACCAAGGAAGACCGGAAGGCCGCGCTCGCCAAAATCCTGCCTTACCAGCGGGATGATTTCGCGGGCATGTTCAAGGAATTGAAGGGATTGCCGGCCACCATCCGTTTTCTGGATCCGCCGCTGCACGAATTCCTGCCGAACGAAGACGCCGCGCAACAGGATTTGGCCAAGAAAATGGGCGTGCCCGTCGCCAAGATCAAACAGCGCGTCAAGGAACTCCACGAGTTCAATCCGATGCTCGGATTCCGCGGCTGCCGCCTGGGCATTGTCTATCCGGAAATTTCCGAGATGCAATCCCGCGCGGTCTTTGAAGCCGCCGCCCTGGTGCAGAAAGCCGGCATCAAGGTGAAACCCGAAGTCATGATCCCGCTCGTCGGGTTCAAGAAGGAACTGGATCTACAGGTCGAAGTTGTCCATCGCGTGGCGAAGGAAGTCATGGCCGAAAAGAAGGTGAAGTTGAGCTACATGGTCGGCACCATGATCGAAGTCCCGCGCGGCGCGCTCACGGCGGATGAAATCGCGCAGACCGCCGAGTTCTTCAGCTTCGGCACCAACGACCTCACCCAGACGTGCCTCGGCATGAGCCGCGACGATTCCGGCTCGTTCCTCGGGGCATATCAGGAACAGGAAATCATCAAGAAAAACCCGTTCGCCACGATTGACCAGAGCGGCGTGGGCCAGCTCATCAAGATTGCCGCCGAGAAGGGCAACAAGACCCGCCCTGGCATCAAGCTGGGCATCTGCGGCGAACACGGTGGCGACCCGGAGAGCGTGAAGTTCTGTCATCGCGCCGGATTAACCTACGTGAGCTGCTCGCCTTTCCGCGTGCCCGTGGCGCGTTTGGCCGCCGCCCAAGCCGCGTTGGAAGACGAAGCCGCAAAACCGGCGAAGAAGAAATAAGTGTAGCGTTCGCCTGTGGCCGAATGCGTATCGAGCTGTAGGCTCGACGCTACAACAAAACCGCTCCGGGAAACCGGGGCGGTTTTGTTATTTCAAAGCGGCGAGTGAGCGCTTGCCCGGTGCGCCAATTTCCGGCATAAAGAGGCCAACAAATAAATGTTATGGCCAAAATCAAAATTCCTTCCAAGACGCTGACGGAACTCAACCGCCAGCTCAATTGCGAACTGACCGCCGCTCACGCCTACCTCGCCCTGTCCGTTTGGTGCGCCAGCCGGAGTCTTACCGGCTTCGCCGCTTTTTTCGCCAAGCAGTCGGGCGAGGAGCGCGAACACGCGAAGAAGCTCATAAAGCATGTTCATGACCGGGGCGTTGCACCGGAGCTGGCTGCCATCGCGGCGCCGAAACAGGATTTCAAATCACTGCTGGAAGTGGTGGAACAGGCGCAGGCGATGGAGCAGTCCAACACCTGTGGGATTAATGCCGTTTTTGAGGCGGCGGTGGCGGTCAAGGATTATCCCGCCCAGGTGTTGATGCACTGGTTCATCAAGGAACAGGTGGAGGAGGAAGCCTGGGCCGCCGAACTGGTGGACCGCGTTCGGGCCGCCACCTGCGCCGGCAGTCTTCTGGACCTGGATCGCCACGTCGAAAAGCTCCTCGCTGACGGCAAGGAAAGCTGAACCGGTCTGGCGAAGAACAAATAATCTGTAGCGGCGGCCTATGACCGGCGCTGACACAGCACCGCTCCAACAAGGCCGATTGGGACATTCGACATTGGACTTTCTTTCTTCCCCGTCCAACATACAGCCAGTTTGTCAGGTGCTGTTACAATTATCAGACACCTTTTTTCTAAAAAACCGTTTGTAGCGGCAGATTTTTCCACAGGAAGCCGTCGGCACGCTTTTTGCATACCTCGCAATTGAAAATGAATTGCAACCAAGTCATACGCCCCGAAATTGAACCGATCGTCAATGGCGGAAATGGCGGCCAGCCAGGCCTCGCGAAAATCCGCCGCAAACTTGGCTTGCGATTTGTTTTATCCAATCCCTTCCAGGTCCCAGTCGTTCAGTCGTCCACCCGTCCGGACGCGCCAAAAGACGAAACCGTCTGGAAGATGAAAAATAATCCATTTAAGGTAGGGACGACCCGCTGAGGCGTCCGAAGACGATCCCGCAATGCGGGACGGCGTCCCTACCCGACTACGTCAAAGCCGCTCCAAGCAATCGGGGCGGCTTTTTTGTTAACCATGAATGGCCAAGGCATAAAGAGCCAGTGTGAAAAACTGTAGGAGCCGACGTGAGGAGGCTTGCTACTCGCCGCCAATCCAAGGTGTCTGATGAAAATTGAGACTCGTTGCGTGTTTTACTTCTCAGGAGGTGTCACGTCTTGCATATCACAAAACCTGTGTCTGTAAGCTCTCCAATCTTCAGCATGTCTCCGCCATCAAAACCGACAGCTACACCAATCCGAGGCGCAGTGGACGCGACAAGCTTCGTGGTCTGGCCTCGCAAGAATGACCGAACTGCGAACGCGGCGAAAGCCAAACAAAGCGGCCACTCCACGTCATTGCCGAGACTACCACCGTAAGCAATCTCATAAATGCTCCGCAACGAAGATGAGTGTGCGTAAGAATCCTCCGGGTAGTGACGTTTGCTTTTCCAAATCCAACTTAGCTCCTCGTCGTCTGGCGCATACTCCGCCACCGAACCGACATACATATCTGCCCAAATCTTACGATTCTCGGATGGATTATTCAGTCCAAACCACAAACCCTGAATCGGGAATGGTGCCGGCTCTCGCTCGAAAACGCCTGCTATCCATGATGTGAGCGACGCAACATCGCCGTCGTAATCAAGTGCCGATAGCCGCGCCCAATCGGCGTGCGGAACATCGCGCGAGCAAATGCTGATAATCTCGCTCATGCACGCGCTCGGCGAACGCTCGGATGCGACAAGCTCCTGAATTTTGGCAAAGATTGCTGAAAAATTAAGGCTCATAAAGGCAGAGTGGCAGTGACACCTAACAGATAATGGACGCCATCCTGCAAAGTCGGGACAACCTATCCTGTTTCATGTTTGTGAGTGTGATCGCATTCAAGTTTCTGTCCAGCACGCTTTTGATTTTGAAATCGTCCGGCATTTTTACCAATCGCAACTTGTCATGCGGCGGCATTGATTTAACATCGCAGCATGAGCTTGTTGAGGGTTGAGCGCCTGTCCAAAACATTCGGCACGATTCGGGCCGTGGATTCCGTCAGCTTCCAGGTTCGGCCCGGCGAGATTTACGGTCTGCTCGGCCCCAACGGCGCGGGCAAGACCACCACCATCTCAATGATTTCAGGGCTGCTCAAGCCCGATGCCGGCGAGGTCTTCGTGGACGGCAAACCTTTCTGGGCCAATCCGCAGGAGGCCAAGCGGATCATGGGCGTCGTGCCGCAGGAACTGGCGATTTACGAGGAACTGACCGGGCGCGAGAACCTGGAGTTTTGGGGCCGCATGGCGGGCCTGAGTTCGAGCGAAGCCCGGTCGCGCGCGGTGGAATTGCTCGAAGCGCTCACACTGACGGATCGCGCGAAGGACGCGGTGAAAACTTATTCCGGCGGCATGAAGCGGCGCATCAATCTAGGCTGTGCGCTGCTGCATCGCCCGAAACTCCTGCTGCTCGACGAGCCAACGGTGGGCATTGATCCGCAGGCGCGGCTGAACATCCTCGAATTCATCCGCAACCTTCGCGCATCCGGTACGGCGATTCTTTACACCACACATTACCTCGAAGAAGCCGAGACGCTTTGCCAGCGCATCGGTATTATTGACCATGGCCGGTTGCTGGCCGAAGGCACGCTGGGTGAATTGCAGGAGCGGTTGGGCGGCGACCGCGTGTTCCTGCTGGAAGCCGATTTCAAGGGCACCTCGCCGGAGGCTTGGGGTGGGTTCCTCCAGCGTTTCCGCATCATCCAGAAAACGGAGCGGCAACTCGTCGTTGCGGCCATTGGCGCGCGTGATCCGTCCGAGTGCCTCAAGGAGTTGCTCAGTCTGCCCGTGCATGTGGAAAACGTCACGCTCAAGCGGCCCAGCCTGAATGACGTGTTTCTGCAACTAACGGGACGGGAATTGAGGGAATAAAATGTTGCGTATTCTTCTCGCCAAAGACCTGCGCCGCGCCTGGCGCAACCCGCTGCCGTGGCTCATCAATCTCATCGTGCCGCTGGCGATGACCGCGCTCATCGGCATGGTGTTTGGAGGACATTCCGACAACGGCGCGCTGGGACGCATCCGGTTCGCCGTCGTGGACGAGGACAAATCGATGTTGTCTGATTTCCTGCGCGGATCGGCGAATCAAAACCAGGGCGGCAAATATCTCGAACCGGTTTTCATGGAGCGCAAGGATGCCATGCGCGAGATCAACGCCAACAAAATCAGCGCCGTGTTCATTATTCCGACGAACTTCATGCGGAATTATCTCACATCCCGCGAACCGGTGAGCCTGGAACTGATCAAGAATCCGGCGGAGTCCATTCATCCCGCCGTGCTGGAGGAACTGCTCGGCGCGGTTGTGACGGGATTGAACGCCATTTCACGCAATTTCCAGTCGGAATTTTCGGATTGGCAGGCGGTGTTGGAAGGCAAGGAGGATTACCACAAGGTCTCCCAATTGATCGACCGCGCGGGCGACAAGCTGAAGACGGCCAAAAATTATATCAACCCGCCGTTGGTGAGTTATGAAAAGGAAGAGCCTGCGGATGAGACAAAAAGTGCCGAATCCAAAAGCGGGGCGACGAACAGCATTTCGTCCACGAGTGGCCTGTCGAAAAGCGCGTCGGCCAAAGCTGGCGGCTCGAAGAGCAGTTCCACCGACAGCGTGTTTGCCTATCTGCTGGTGGGGTTGTCGGCAATGTTTCTACTTTTCCTTGCCAGCAACGCAATGAGCGATCTTTACCGTGAACTGCGGCAGCGCACCTTCGAGCGGTACCAGACGTTGCGGGATTCGCTGGTGCCATTCATCGCCGGCAAGGCCGTGTTCGCGGTGGTGATGCTGCTGCTGTGCAGCGGGATGATGCTCGGCGGCGGCGGCTTGATTTTTCGCATTCACTGGCAGCAACCCCTGGCGCTGATGGCGCTCACCGCCGGCTACACTTGTTTCGCCGCGGCTCTGTTCGCCCTGCTGGTGGCGCTTATGCCGGATGAACGCCGCGCGGCCGTATTGAACAACATGGCGGGGATGGCTTTGGGCCTGATCGGCGGCTGCGCATTTCCGGCGAATCAACTGCCGGGGTTCCTGCGCGAGCACGTCACGCCATGGATGCCCAGCTATTGGTTCGTGGACACAGCGCGCAACCTCCAGTACGGCGGTGCGAATGTCGCCTGGGGATTGGTGGTGTTGAAACTCGTGTTGCTGAGCGTGATGCTGCTCGCCCTGGCGGCAATTTTGTTTCGGCGAAGATTCAAAATGGGGTTGCGCGCATGAAACGAATCCTCGACATCGGCCACACGGACCTGCGCCTCTTTCTCAAGCACAAGAGCGCATACGTATGGCTGTTCGTGATGCCGCTGGTGTTTGTGTATTTCATGGGCTTTGCCAATCACGGTCCCGGCAAGCCTTACAATCGCACGCCGCCCGTGCTGGTCGAAAACGCGGATACCAATTTTCTTGGACGCATTTTTCTCGATGAACTGAGTTCGCAAAACATGTGGCTCCTGGATCCGACTAATCGCGAATCTGCCGCTCGTGTCATCCGTATCCCCGCTGATTTCACGAGCCGAATTTTGCGGCAGGAGCAGAGCAAGGTGCAGTTCCTCCGGCACGATGCCTCGCAGGAGGCGGACGCGGCGCTCATCGAAGTGCGGCTCGTGCGGGCATTGATTGCCATGAACGGCCATCTGCTCGAAGCCGCCACGGCGACGAACCTGCCCGGAACACTGACCGAAGCAAAACTTCGCGCCGTCATGGCCACGCCAAATCCGGTGAGCTTGAACGCAACGTTTGCGGGCCGAAAACCGGTGCCGTCCGGCTTCAATTTTTCACTTCCCGGAAACCTGGTGATGTATCTGATGATGAACCTGCTGATCTTCGGCGGCGCAACCGTGGCGGCGGAGCGGCGCAACGGCGTGATCAAGCGATTGCTGGTTCATCCAGTGACACGCCTGGAACTGGTCATGGGGAAAATCTACGGCCTCATGCTGCTGGGCGTTGTGCAAATCGTTTTCTTCCTGGCGGTGGGCAAATTCCTGTTTCATGTCAATCTCGGCGCAAACCTGCCGGGCGTGACGCTGACGCTGCTCGTGTTCGCGTGGGTGGCGGGTTCACTGGGTGTGCTCGTCGGTTCGTTGACCGCCGCCGAAGATCGGGTGACGGGGATTTGTGTGCTGTCGAGCCTGCTCATGGCGGCGCTTGGCGGCTGCTGGTGGCCGCTGGAGGTTGGGCCGCCAGTAATGAAAACCATCGCTCTCTGCCTGCCGACCGGCTGGGCGTTGCAGGCATTGCATCAGCTCATCAGCTTTGGCAGCGGCTTCGACGCGGTGCGGCTGCCGCTGGCCGTACTCGTCGGGTTTGGGTTGGTGGCCAATCTGCTGGCCGCCCGATTCTTTCGGAGTTGAACTGCGGTTCAATCCCCGAGCGACATCCCGAGGGCGCGCGCCGTCCGCGCCATATTGCCATCGGGCGGAACGGTTTTCAGCCGGCCAACTGCGTCGGCAATCGGCACGGAGCCAACCTGTTGGCCGGTGAACGCGACCATCTTGCCAAAATCTTCGGCGGCGATCAGATCCACGGCGACCGCTCCAAACATCGAGCAAAGCACGCGGTCAAACGTCGTCGGGCTGCCGCCGCGCTGGAGATGGCCGAGCACGCAGCATCGCGCCTCCTTGCCCGTGCGCTTTTCCAGTTCAGCCGTGACCACCGCGCCGATGCCGCCCAGGTGGGCCTCGCGATTGGCTTCCTGGGCGCCGGAAGTGACGAAGCCGCCGTCCTTTTCCCGCGCACCTTCCGCCGCGATGACGAGCGTAAATTTTTTTCCCTTGGCTTCGCGCTCGCGAATTTTGGCGCAGATGCTGTCGTAGGTGAAAGGGATTTCCGGAATCAAAATCACGTCCGCGCCGCCCGCCACGCCGGCGTAAATCGCAATCCAGCCGGCATAACGGCCCATCACTTCGAGCACCATCACGCGGTTGTGGCTCTCGGCGGTGGTGTGGAGCCGGTCCAAGGCATCGGTCGCGCAGGCCACGGCGGAATCGAATCCGAAAGTCTGCATCGTGCCATCGAGGTCGTTGTCAATCGTCTTGGGCACGCCAACAATAGGGATGCCGTGTTCGAGCATTTGCAGGGCGATGCTGAGCGAACCATCGCCGCCGATGGACACGAGCGCCGAAAGGCCGAGGGCATCCATGCCGGCCCTGGTGGCATCGAGCAATTCCTTCGGCAACTGCCGGCCTTCACCGTGGCCGGTCTTGGCGGAGAATTGTCCGCGATTGGCGGTGCCGAGAATGGTGCCGCCACGGGTCAGCAATCCGCCCAAGGCGTTGTAATCGAGGAACCGGAACTGGCGTGGCTCCAGCAGTCCTTCATAACCGCCGATGATGCCGAGGGTTTCCCAGCCGCGCATGGCGGCCGCCTTGGCCACGGCACGGATGACCGCGTTTAGCCCGGGGCAATCGCCGCCACCAGTGACAATGCCGATTTTTTTGTTCATGGCCGATGTTCAGAATGGAGTTCCCGGTCAGATTGCAAAAGTTGCCACCTGATGTCACGCACCAGTTACGCAATCAAAAATTTAACATCGAATTACGAGGACGACGAGGATGATTGGGTCTCGGCGCGGTGAGTGGAAATCCATTCGACCACCAGCCGATAGCCGACGGCCAGGAATGTTGGGCCAAGAAAGACGCCGATGAAACCGAAGGTCAGCGCGCCGCCCACCACGCCAAAGAAAATCAGGATGAACGGCATATCGCTGCCCTGGCTGATGAGCCACGGCTTGACGAAGTTGTCAATGCTGGCGACGCCCACGCCCCAAACCAGCATGAAGACGCCCCAGCCGGTCAGGCCTTGATGAAAAAGCCAGAGGGCGGCGGGAATCCAGATCAACCCGGTCCCCACCACTGGAATCACGGAGGCGAAAAAGGTCAGCAGTGCCAGCAGCGCGGCACCCGGCACGCCGGCGATGAGGAGTCCAATGCCCGTCGCGATTGCCTGTAGGAGCGCGGTGCCCAAGATGCCATAAACGACACCACGAATGGTCTTGCCGGCGACGATCAGGAGGTGTGTGCCCGATTCACCAGCAATGCGTTCAACTGCGGTGGCCAGATGTCCGCTTACGATAATGCCATCGCGGAACAGGAAGAACGCGATGAAAATGCTCAAGGCCAGCTGGATCAGGCCGCCGCCCAGCGCCAGGCCGCCTCGAAGCAGCCACGAGCTCGCCGGTTCGATGAGGCGCTGGCTCTCCGTCCACAGCTTCGAGGTGTCCGTCGCCATGCTTTGCCAGTATTCCGTCGCCTGTTGTCCGACGACGGGCACTTTGGCCAGCCAATCGGGCGGGGCGGGCGGACCGTTTTCGACCCAGCGTTTTGTCGCGTCGGTAAGTTGGTTGACGTTGTCAGCGAGTGTCGTTCCCACGATGACGAAGGGCAGCAGGATGATGAAAATCATTCCGAGCGTCATCAGAAAGGCGGCCAGCGTACGCCGGTTGCCGAGCAGTACAAGCAACCGGCGATAAACGGGCCAGCTTGAAACCCCCAGCACCACCGCCCAGAGCAAGGCGGACATGAAGGGGCGCAGCACGAGCAGGCAACCGGCTAGCAGGATCAGCAGGATGCTCCAGCCCAAATTCTGTTCCAGTTTCGAGCGTAACGGGTTCATCGGGACGGTTTCAAACACATGGTGCCTCCAGTTCATCACTGAGGCTCCCGTGGTTCAATGATGATTTTTGTTCCCGTTGTCAAGCAGTCTGCAAAAATGACCGGGCAGCGGGAACGGTGACATTGGTTTTCAGCCGGCCGGATATTTTACGGCACAGCCGGGCGCGGCGCGCAGGGTTGTGATTGAACGGAGACAGTTGCCGGTGACAAACCTTCCGCGGTGGCGGCCAGCTTGATGGCGCCGGGTTCCCGGGTGGATTGCACAATGATTTGCGCGAGGCCGTTGAACACGCTACGTTTCCATTCGGGCAGAATCGGTTGGTCGTGCATCCGCAAGGTCACGCCTTGGTTGAGGCCGCCGGATTCGCCATAATTTGCCACCACCACGGCGATGGTATTGTCACCAGGATGCAGCCGCCGCTTCACGTCAATGGGCACCACCACTCCCCCGTCGTGCGATTCGCCGACCTTTTCTCCGTTCACATAAATGGTCCCGTCACCGTTGATGGAACCGAAGCAAAGCTCGATCACCTCGGCGGCCAGTTCTTTTTCCGTCACGTTGATATGGGCGCGGAAGACCGCGTGCTCCCGGTTGCCCAGCGGGCCGGAAGCCGATTCGACATTGGCTTGGGCCCAGGTGGAGTCATCAAATGACGAGGCGGTTTCCGGGAGGCTGGGTTTCCACGGATCGGATATTTTTTCCCAACGCCAGCCGTCGTTCGCAGCCACCGAATGGCTGGGCCAGACAGGCAGATAGACATCCGGCTCGTGGCAACTGGGATCGCCATTGCCGACACCGAGGATTTTCCCGGGACCGCTCAATTCAAAATGAATCAAATTGGCCGCCACCGGCACCACGCGTCCCTGTGCGTCGGTCACGGCCACCGTGAACACGCTCACGTCCTCGCCATCGGCGTTGAGGGTGGAACGGTCGGGCGTAAGCTGGATGGCGGCGGGCGCGCTGGTAGTTTCGACCCTGGTTTCAGCCACGAGTTGTCCGTTTTTATAGCCTTTGGCCGAGAGGGTGCCGGGCACGTATTTCACTTTCCATTTCAACTCGGAATCTTTTTTCATCGTTTGGCGACCGAGGCTCTGGCCGTTCAGGAACAATTCCACCTCCTCGCAATTGCTCAACGCGCGCACGTCCATTTCCTGGCCTTCCCGGCCCGGCCAGTTCCAGTGCGGCAGCAAATGCAACACCGGCTGGTCTGTCCACCATGCTTGATAATACCAGGAGTTGTCCTTGCGAAAGCCGCATGTGTCCAGGATGCCGAAATGCGAATTGACGCACGGCCAGCCGTAGGGCGTCGGCTCGCCGCGGTAATCAAACCCCGTCCAGACGAAGCCGCCAGAGAGCCAAGGCCGCGGGTCGAAGAAACTCCACCATTCCTCGGCGGTGTTCGACCAGTTCTGCCCGTTGTCGTCATAGGCGCTCACATAGCCGCGCGCCGCGTCGTTCGTGTAAATGCCGCGCGTGCTGACGGTGCTGCCCTGCTCGCTGCCGACGTTCGGCTGGTTCGGATGCGCCGCGTGATAGGCATCCATGTTGTTCGTGCCGATGTGGTAGCTCCAGCCGCGCACCTCGATGGCCTGATTGATGCCGGGGAATTCATTGCCCACGGCGGCATTGCAGGTGACAGGCCGGGTGGGATCGAGATGCTTGACCAAGTCCTGCATCGTGGCGGTGACCCGGGCGCCGGCGGGTATGCCCTGGACACTAAACTCCTCGTTGCCCAAGGACCAGATGGCCACGCTCGGATGATTGCGGTCGCGGCGGACGAACTCTTCGAGCCACTTCAGATGCAGCGGGTCGCTGCCCAGCAGCCGGTTTTCATCCATGACCAGCATGCCCAGGTGGTCGCACGCCTCGAGCAGTTCCGGCGTGGGCGGATTGTGCGACGTGCGGTAGGCGTTGATGCCGATCTCCTTCAACTTGGCGATGCGGAAATACTGCAAGGCATCCGGCAACGCCGCGCCCACGCCCGCCATGTCCTGGTGATTGCATGTGCCTTTGAGAACGTAGGGTTTGCCGTTCAGCAAGAAACCCTTGTCCTTGTCAAACCCCACGGCGCGGATGCCGAACTCGGTTTCCTGGCGGTCAACCACTTTGCCGTCCACTTCCACCGTCGTGACCAGCTTGTAGAGTTTGGGCGATTCGGGCGACCAGAGCACCGGCGAGTTCACAGAAGCGATCGGCTCCACTTCGTTTTTCGACCAGGGCCCCACGCTGACTGACGCCTGAACTTCGGCAATCGGGTTGCCATCCGGGTCGAGGATCAGGCCCTTGACCATGGCGTCAACGTCGGTGGTTTGTGAATTCAGCAGCCGTGTTTGGATGTTAACCTCCGCATAGCCGTCCGGCACGTTGTCCTTGAACCGGCTGTAAACAAAGATGCCGTCGGGCGCGATGGCGACCGGCGCGGTCTTCACCAACCAGACGTGACGGTAAATACCCGCGCCCTCGTAAAACCAGCCTTCAAAGTCGGAAGCGTCCACCTTCACCGCGACCAGATTTGTGCCGCCGTAATCCGCCACGTCGGTGATGTCGTAGCGGAAGCTGCCGTACCCGCTGTCATGGTGGCCGATAAACCAGCCATTCATAAAAACATCACAGTTGCGGAACACGCCGTCGAATTCCAGCCAGATCCGTTTGCCGGCGTCGGCTTCCGGCAGTTCAAAGGTGCGGCGATACCACGCCACGCTGTTGGAAGGGAAGCTGCGGCCCAGCGCCTTGTAGCCGTGCGCCGTGTCCGCGGTCTTGTCGAAAGGCAATTCCACCGCCCAATCGTGCGGCAAGTTCACCGTGCGCCAGCTCGCGTCGCTGAACCACATGCTGGCCGGGCCGCTGCCGGTGCCGGCCTTGGCCAGGTTCTGGCCGATGCCCCAGTCGTTGCCGAGATGGAATTTCCAGCCGGAATCCAGCAGCAACCGTTCGCGCGGACCGGCGGTGGAGGCAGCGTACAAATTCAAACCCGCTACAGCGAGCAGGAGGTGGACACTGAGCAAAACACGAGCGGATGTGGTTTTCATTGGACGTAAATTATTTAACGTTGACCGGGAAAGCAATAAAACTGCGGCACAGGATGAATTCAAATGGACTCTGGCAAAGAAGCGCCGGCCCATCCGCAGGTTCTGTTCGATGATTCGTCATTGATTATTGGTAAAGCGCCGCTGGGCTACCAAGCCGACAAAAATCATGAAATCCTCCAGCTTGATTGGGCAACGGGAGGGTTGATTGATGTCCAGTGTCAGCGTTTGCGCGGTAAAAACAGCTCCTCAAGGCTGGGACAGAATTTGCAGGGTCGTGGCCGGGCCGAGGTCGGCGGGTGGCGTCCACGAGCGTAAAGCCCAGACGACTTTTTTGTCCGGCGTCACTTCGATGGCCTGGATGGGCGCGCTGGCCGGATCTACCTTGCCCGACCATTCGTTGAACCAGTTGTTGATGATCGTGTTTCCATCCGGCAGGCGCGTGGCGAGTTGCAGGCTGGACATCTTGTAATCCGGCGCATCGGCGGGTGTCCATTCCCAGACCGTCTCGCCGGCGTGGTTGACTTCGCGCACAAATCCGCGATTGCTGACCACGAGAACGTTCCCGTTCTTGAGCGGCGTGGCCGACCAGATGCCCGGCACGTCCAGCGACCAAAGCTCCCTGCCATTCAGGTCATACTCGGCAGCTTTGCCCAAATCCATGTGCGCGACCAGCAACGTGCCGGCATCCGTCATCCGCGCGTGGCGGAAATGGCCGTGGATGCCCTGGGGATTTTTCACGGGCAAAACAAATTCGCGTTCGGTTACGCCCGTGGTTTTGTTGACGATGACGAATTTCGCCGGATCGCCGTTTTGCACGAACCATACGCTGTTAGTGCCGTAGGATTGCGCGGTGTGGATTTCGGTTTTCGGCGGCGCATCGTAATTCCAGACGACCTGTTTGTCCGCGTTGACTTCGGTGACGCCAAACTGGTGCGCGAAAAGAATGTTGCCGTTCGGTTGCAACACGGCGTCGCTGATTTCGCCTTTGCCCGAATTCGTGTAAGCCCAGGCCACCTTGCCGTCGCGCACAATGAACATCCGCTCCGTCTTTCCCTCGCCCGCGTAAAAGAAATTGTGCTCCGCCAAGCCTTTGCCGGGCAAAACCGCCGGGATTTGCGGTGCGGCCGGCGCACCTGTTGCCGCGCCCAACGGCAGATAGATCAATTCAATGCCCTTGCCCCTGGCCGGATCAAGATTACGCGAGTATTGCTTGGTGGCATCGCTGTCCCAGTGTTCATGGACGCCGAGGCTCAGAACGGCTTTCCCATCCTGTTTGTAAACCGTCCCCGACGGCGCGTGATCCGGCTGCGCCATTTCAAAAAGATAATCGTCCGCGTTGGCGCGGAGAAGAATGCGCGGGTGGCCGTTCGTATCGTTGTTATTCTTGGTCTGTGCAAACAAAATATCCAGCCCCACGGAATCCAGCGCCACGCCGTCCATCGAGGCCAGCACGCTCGCCGGCCAGTCCGGATTTTCGTAAGGCTCGACACGATTGTTGAAGGGCGGGTTTGGGAAATGCACCGGGTACGTGCGCCACTTGCGCCCGCTGTAAAGCCCGTCGAGCACAAAGAGAATCGTCTTCGCGCCGAGGTGGGGCGACGCCGCCATGTCCACAAGAGGAGAATAGGCATTTTTAACCGCCTCCTGATCCGGGTTGATCATCGAGTGCAATTCCCACGGCCCTTTGATCGAGCCGAAATGATTCTTCCCGCACATGGTGATGCCGGTTTGGCCGGAATCGCCATCCTCCATGTTGTTGTAAGGATAGGAATGCGCCTTAAGCAGTGCCAGATTGACGAGATAGGTGGCGTCGGAAACCTGTTTTGGAATCAACCGGGCTTCCTTGTATTTGCCGTTGGAATAGTCCACTCCCTCGACCCAATCCGGCGTCTCCAGGCCATGATAATCGCCGTAGCCCGGATTCTTGGGCTGGCTCGCCTTGGGCGGTGAGGCCTGGATGAAACGGACGTCCTTGAACTCGTTCCACACCTTCGTGAGAATGTACGGCGGGATGAAGCGGCGAACGTCATATACGATGATGTCTTGCGGCCGCACGTGCGCCTGATTGACAAGCTGGCGGACCATGGCCAGAACCATTTGCGGCGAGGCATCGGTGTAATTGTCGGCCTTCACGCCATCCTCACTGTTGTTCAGATTGATTTTCAGGGCCACGACTTCGCCCGGCTGATAGCCGCGCCGGGCCATGCCGCGGGAGTTCTGGTTGTAATACTCAAAAATCGCCTGCCATGCCCGCTCGTCGTTGGTGGCGCTGGTGAGTTTGAGCAGCGTGGCGGACAGCATGGCATCCACCCGCGCCTGATCGGTGTTGGTGTCCAGCCACCATTGATCACTCTTTTGCTTCCAATTGCCCGCCCACTTGGTGGCCTGCGGATCGCGCGCCCACACCACACGACCGGGATTGATGCCCCGCGCAATACCCACCGGCTCGTTCGGTTTGGCCGGAACGAAATTCCAGTCGGATGGTGGCTTGCCGGCGTTCTGCGCCGCGCCATTGCCGGTGAACGAAATCAACGTCCACGCCGCCACCGCCAGCAACGTCAGCAACCCGCAGCCGGCCGCGAACCGGACGCGGGCGAGGCGGGAAAAACCGGATTTGATGACCACCACGCCGCACAACCAGAGGACAAAGCCGGACGCAACGGGAAACGCGGCGCGCTGGCACGGGTAACTTGCACGGCTCGGCTTGGGGATGACCCGCAGTAGGAACCAAACCAACGCCGCCGCGCCGGAGCAGATGGTTGCCAATCGCAGCAAGGAACTGCCGGCGCGGTGGCTAATGGATTGTGCCAGTTTTAAAAGGGTGGATTTCATGGTTTTCATTTTGAGTTGCTGGCTAACGAGTGGTTTATTGGTGGAAAAGTCGGTTTTACTTGGGAATAATTTGAATGCCGTTGACCGGAGCGCGCGGATAGGTGGCGCCGTTGGCTATCGGCGTGGCACTCACCGTAAAACCCGAAACGCTCGGGATGGAGAACAACACATAGTTGCCGGCGGTGTTGTTGGCCTGGACAAACGTGCCGCTGAAATCGGTGTTGGCCGTATCAATGCCGGAGATGCTGGTCGTGGTGATGCCCGTGCCGCTGATAGTATAACTGCCCTTGCGGGTTTCCGGGTTGCTCCCGTCAAAATAGACATACACGTTCCAACCGCCGGAGTTGGGGGGAAGCCCGGCCGCCGTGACGGTGGTGGTGGTCGTGTTGCCGGTGTCCAAATAATTCCTCATCATTCGGTTGTTGCCGGCGGTGTCCGAGACTCCCGTATTATAGACACCATTGGCCGACCAGGCGGCCGTCGCTCCGCTGGCGTTGCCAAAGGAATCATTCAAAGACAGGCTGCCGCTGCTGCCCGTGGCGTTGTTCCAATTGGTCTCGGCCACCACGCCTGCGCTTTCCGAACTGCCCATCAGCGTGCCACTGCCGGAAAAGTTGATGGAAATCGGGTTGGCCACGAACTTCAACTTATAGAACTTCTGATATGCGGTCGGGACATTGGTGTAGGGCGAAGTGGCATAATTCGTCACCCACGGTCCGGCCAAATTGATTGACTCCAGCAACATGGCTTTCTGCCAAGTCAGAACCGTATTCGTTCCGGCATGTTGAATGTTCAAAAGCGTATTCAATGGTTCATAATTCCAGCTTTGGATCGTGTAGCAAACCGGCCTCCAGCTTCCGTTGGTGTTGACCATTGAGTAATAATCCGAGGATCCGGGATATTCATAGCACCAAATGCCCACGCCCGCATAGCCTCCGCTCCGGGCGCTGTTGAGAGCCTCCAACTCACACGCGTTTTGGATGGAATCGTCCCAATAGGTGGTTGACTGGCCGCATTCTCCGATATAAATCGGTTTATCCATGTTCAGGCTCGAAACCGTTGGCAAAGAAAATGTGTCCGCATAATGATGGTAGTCATAGAAATCCAATCCCAGTCCTTTGAAATTTTGAATATTATACCAATCATGCCAGCCGGACGAACAACTGACCAAACGGTTGGAGTCGGCACTGTGGATGGCCGAGTTAAAGTTTGTGATATAAGCCTGCGCCTGCGTCCAGGTCGCGCCTGACGTGCTCCAATTGCCGGTGTTTCCGGCAATCGCACCTTCAATTTCATTCATCAAGTCTATGGCAAAAATGCCTTTGTTCCCCTTGTAGCGCTGAATCATCGGAATCAAAGCGTTGGTCTTGTAGGCCTCCGCCTGGGCGGGGTTCTCCAACCAATCAGACCGCCCGTTGTTCAGGCACACATACAAACCGATGCCGTTATTGGCGGCCAGTTGGACGCAATTGTCCATATTGGTCCAGAACAATGCCGTCACACCCGTGACATAGTCATTGGCATCAATGGTGTCTCCTTCGTCGCCTTGATTGATCCAGATGCGCACTACCGTGATTCCCATGTTGTGCATGTTGACCAGGTACTGGTTCACGTGCGCCGAGTTGTACGCGCAACCCCAACCGGGCTCGGTGGGATCAATTCCAATCCAAGTGTTATAAGCCCCATCCAGCCAGGGCAGGTTCGCCCCCTTGATGAATGCGCCATTGATCAGTTGAGCTTCGGCCGGGACGGTGGCGGTGAGCATCGATCCGGCCAGCAGGGCAACCGTTGCCAAAGTCACAATTCGCTTGTTCCGTATATACATTAAACTTGATGGCTCGGTTAAGGAGACTTCAGCCGGTAGAACACACTGCCGTTGGTTGAATTGATCGGTGCCACGATTATATTCGCCGTTAACGAGTCGGTCAGTGTAGCCCAGTTTGTTCCAAGCCCAACCGTCCACGGATTGGTCTGCGACTGCAACGTCCAGCCCAGGTGGTCCGCCGGCCAGGACACCAGCAGATTGCCGTTGCTGAAGCTCGCGGTCAGATTGGTTGGGTTCGTGGCGACAGCGACAACGCCCAAGGTGCCGCTAACCGCCAGGTTGTTGACCCAGAGCAACCCCGGTCCCGGCATAACCGGGCTGATAGCCAGAGCGCCGGCGTTGAGCAAAGGTTTGCTGAACAGTCTGAATGAATTGCCCGCAGCGAAGGCCGATCCGAGGTTGGTGACTGTCAAGACACCAGTACCGGCGTTGGTCAACACGCCGCTGACCGCCATAAGATCGTTTGAGGGCGACAATGATTTGTTGATTTTAACCAGGACGTTGCCCGCCAGCGTCAGGTTGTTGTTGATGGTGAGAGTCCCGATGGATGATGTCCCGGGTGAAAGCGTGCCGCCGCTCTGGATAATGACCGGGCCATTGATCGTGCCCGAGCCGCCGAGCGTGCCACCGCTCTGGACGATGACCGCGCCTGACGCCAGCGAACCGTTGACCAGCAATTTTCCGTTCGCGACCGTCGTCCCGCCCGCGTAGGTGTTTACGCCCGTAAGCTTCACGATGCCGCCATGCGTGCCGTCGCCCACTTTGACTCCGGCGGTGGTGTCCGTGCCGTTTTGCAGAATGCCGCCGGTGAAATCCACCGTGCCGCCCGTTGCCGCCGCCAGCGTGACGCTCTTGCCCCGGTTGGGCGTCCAGCCCAGAATGATCGGATTTGCGTAAGTGTTCGTTCCGCTCGTGTTTTGTCCGCCAATCGCAAACGTTCCGGAGTTCGCAAAACCGGCGTCACCGTCCGAAACATAATTCGTCACGTTCGCCTGAAGCGTGAGGCCGCCGCCGGGGAAATTTGCGTCACCCAAGAAGACCGCGCAATTGTAGCTGTTGTTGGTGGCGATCAGGAATCCGGCCGGCGCGCTGGAACCGGTGGCCATGACGTTCGTGGCCGCGCCGAGAATGAACAGGCTGGCGTTCAACCCCGCTCCGGTTGTGTTATTGATCAGCGCGCCGCTGTTGTCCACAACCAGCGTTCCGTTCGGCACAAAATAGCGGTAGGCATCGCCGGTGTTGCTCTTGGCGGTGACCCCCTGCAGCGTGGCCGTCGTCCCGCCATTTACAAACAGGATTACGCTGCCGTTGGAGGTGTTCCCCAGGTTGCCGGTGACGGTGACGGTGCCACCGCCCGCCAAGTTCAAAATCGTGCCCCAGTTGCCGGAGGTGAACGACGCAATGGCCGCACCGATGCCGGGAACGGCGTTGATATTAACGAGCCGATAGGGACTGTGGTCACTCGAAGCAGTCGCGCTGATGGCGCCCAAACCCATGGTGTAACTGTTGTTGCCTGTCACATTGATTGTCTGGTCGGCATTCGCGGCAAAGGCCAGCGCCCCGACGAGCGAGAGAGTCCTGCCCGTGCCCGCGCTGGCCGGACGCACATCAAAATTATTTGTGTCGGCGGCGTTGTCCGGGGTGATGCTGACCGGCGAAAACGTCGTGTTGCTGTCGGCGCGAAGCTGGAGCATCGAACCGCTGTTCAGCGCGAGCGCGCCCGGCAATCCATTGGCGTTGGCCAACTGTAGCGTGGCGCCTGCCGCCACCGAACTGCCGCCCGTCGAGCCGGTGTTGTTGCCGGACAAAACTAGCGTTCCACCATTGACCGCCGCCGTGCCGGAATAAGTGTTGGCGCCGCTCAGGGTGAGCACTCCAGCTCCGGTCTTGGAAAAGCCGGTGCCGGCCAACGGAGCGGAGATTGTGGGCGAGACGTTGTTGGTGACGTTGATGACCGGTGTGCCGGCCAGCGTGAGAGCACAGCCGCCGCCGGCGATGGTGTAGTCGCCGCTGCCGGCAGGGTTAAACGCCAGATTGCCCACCGTGATGTTTGCACCCAGCATGACCGTGCCAGCCGCGCCGCTCGCCGTGCCAAAAGTGGTGTTGCTGGGCATGGTTGCCGGCCAGGTGATGTTCCCCGACCCGGTCCACCAATTAAGATTGGAAAGATTCCAAACACCTCCGCCATCCTGCGCGCTGGAAGTCGCGGAATTGCTGTCCCAGACCACCGGTGCGCCGGAAGCGCCTGATCCGCTGACCGGGATGATTTGCATGCCGTTGACTGGCGCGCGCAGGGTAGCGGCGCCGGCAACGGTTTTAACACTCACGGCGAAACCTGACACATTTGGAATCGTGAACATCACATAGTTGCCAGCCGAATTGCTGGCCTGAATGAAGGTGCCACTGAAATTGACGTTGGCCGTGTCGATGGCGTTGATCGTTGCGGCCGTAATGCCCGTGCCACTGATCGTATAAGCGCCCGTGCGTGTCTCGGGGTTGTCGCCGTCGCAATAGACATAAACCGTCCAACCGGCGGCATTTGCAGGCAGGCCGGACACGGAGAGGGTCGTGGTATTGGCGTCGGTCGTATCCAGATAGGTTTTCATCATCCGGTAATTGCCAGGATTGTCGGTAATCCCCGTGGCCCAGGTGTCGCCGCCGAGAGTCCAGGTTATGGAAGCGCCGGTGGCGGCACCGGTGGCATCGGTCAGGGTCAGAGCGCCGCTACCGCCAGCCGCATTGTTCCATCCGGTCAGGGGCACGACCCCGGCGCTTTCCGAACTGGCCATCGCCGTGCCGGTGCCGGAAAAATTGATGGAGATGCTGACATTAGTGCTGGTGACCAGAAGGCTGACCGATGTGGTGTTGGTGGCAGAGGAACTCGTGCCGCAGATCGTCAGCGGATACTGGCCGGGCGCAGTATTGCCGGAAGCGGAAATGTTGAGCGCAGCTGAACCAGACCCGGTCACCGACGCAGGAGTGAAACCGGCTGTGACGCCTGCGGGCAGGCCCGCGATGCCGAAGTTGACGGTGTCGCTGAAGCCAGGGATGCCATTCACGGTGACAGTGAAGTTGGTGCTGCAACCTTGTTTGACGACTTGGGAAGCCGGAGTAGCAGAAATCAGAAAGGAGTAAACACTGATGTTGACGGGATTTGAAGTCACCGACAGACCGGAACTATCGGTCGCCACGGCGGTCAAGGCCCAGTTGCCGACCGGCGCGTTGTTCCAGATGATGGCATACGGACTGGTGCTGGAGGAACCAGGGATCTGAGTTCCATTCTGATAATAGGCCACCTGGATGATGGGATTGTTATTGTTGATGACACAGGCTTGGATGGGGAGATTGGTGCCTTGGGGAAACGAATTACCGCTGGCGAGGCCGGTGATACTGACCGAGGGAACGCCCGGCGCGATGGTGATAAGTTCAATGCCGTTGCCGGTGCCGAGATTGCGGCTGTATTGTTTATTTGTGGAGTTGTTCCAATATTCATGCACCCCAAGGCTCTGCAACCGAACACCGTCCGGTTGGTAAACAGTACCGGACGGCGGGTTGTTGGCCAGAGCCGCTTCATAAAGATGGCGGTCGGCGTTTTTGACCAAGCCCATCTCCGTTCTCATGAAATCCACCCCCACCGATTCAATGGCAACCGGATCCTGCGAAGCGAAGAAGCTCGACGGCCAGTGGTTGTTGAACGGAGCCATTTGCCATTTATATGGACCGCTGTTCCATAGCCTTCCGGAATACAAGCCATCAAGTATGTTCAGGACCGTTTTCCCGTTAATGTTCTTGCTCCCATACATATCAACGAGCAGATCGTAACTGGTCAATGGATAATCCCAAACATGCAACAGGTAGTGCTGGCTGCCCCGGTTGTTTCCAATGATCCCCCAATTGCTTTTGAAAATCATCGTGACCGGAGCATTTCCATCATCGATTCCATCTGTTCCATAGGTTGCGGAAGGCGCGGCGTGGCGTTTCAGAATCGCCATGGTAATCAGATATTTGGTGTTGACGATGGTCGTTGACAGGGAGGTTTCGGTCGGTCCGGAGGCGGAATAAGCAAAGGCATTGGCCGTGAAACCGCCGAGATTGGTGTCATAAATGACATTGGGAAACGCCGTCTGGCAATAACCCTGAACCGCCGAACACTCGTTCTCTCTGGCCGGGTCACAAAGGGTGATGTCCCCCTGGTTTGCCCCGAATTGATTGACCAGGCCGTCGAGCAACGCATAGACCGACTGCGGTGAAGCATCAATTGCGTTATTGTTGCCGCCATTATTCAAGTTGAGCTTGATGGCAATCTTTTCGCCTTTTACATACGCGGAACCGCCATTCTTGTATCTGAACAACGCATCCCAGGCGTTGCTGACCGCCGGCTGGCCCGCCACGGAACAGATCACATTGTTCATCAGCTTCGTTATCTGGGTCTGATTATTAAACTGGCTGGACCACCAATAGCTTGAGGAGCCATCCCAATTGCAGGCGTTCGTATTGTAGCTCCAGGCCACCCGGCCTGGATATATTCCCCGCGCCATTCCCACAGGTTGATTCGGACCCATTGACGGAGTAAAAGTCCCGGTGTCTTCCGCACGGGCGGTTGCTTCGTTCTGTCTGATTACCACCGCTGCGCAGACCAACGCGATTACGAGGCAAATCCCCGCTACGACAAGCCGGTTTTGCCGGACAAACTTCCTGGCATGGCGGAATGCGGCAAACAGGCCAAATAAACTCAGGAAATACGATATGCCGCCAAGGGCAACCGGAGCGGCCACTCGTTGGCACGGATAGGCCGCCCGGGACGGCTTGGGGATGACCCTCACCAGATACCAGATTAACGCCAGCAGTCCGACAAAAGGGAAGTACAACCTGTACCACCGGTACTTGCGATTCAAACCAACAATCCGGCCGGTCTTTCGGCAGACCAAAAACAAACCTTTTTCAGCGGGCACTTATTACCTTTCTCTTTATTTTGTTTTCAACCATCTCGTCGCGGCCATCCGGTGCATGTCCGGGTTCACCATGTAATTCATTTCAGCCTGACCAAGCCGCAACGGAGCCAAACCAAAGCTCGGTTGTCATTAAACACATTAAAACCAAAAACTGATAAATGTAAGGTCTTATATTTCATCAAAGGGGGTTCTTTTTTACTCAGGAAGGATCGGGGTATTTTATACCTGTCTGGCAAATCGCACCGACTGGCCGGCTGCATGGGCCTAGCGGCAAGACCATTTTCGGAGCACCCATTATAATGTGAACCGGAATTCTCCAGGCCGGAGGTTTTTCCGGCATTCCCCCCGCCAGGACATGTTGCGGTTTCCAATTTTATTTTCCCCGGTTCTTGAGTTATCTTTTGAAAAAAGCCGGCATGAAAAACAAAACGAGGCGCATCGCGGTGGTCGGGCTGCCAATGATGCAATCCGTAAAAAACCTCGGCAACGCGGCCATCGCCAGCTATGCCGAGCGCCGGGGCAACTGGCGTTTTGTTTTTGGCGCGGAGGCGACGGTGGAGGCATTTCAATTTCTGCGCACGGTGGACTGCGACGGTGCGATCGTCCGCATCCTGTCGCCGGCGATGAAACGCGAAGCGATGAAGGTTCGCGTCCCGCTGATTAATGTTTCGTCGTGGCTCGAACATCCCGGCGTGCCAACCATCCGGCACGATTACCAGACCTGCGGACGGATTGCGGCGGAATATCTGCTAGGAAAAGGCTTCCGTCGTTTCGGCTGCGTCATGATGCCGGGAGGCTGCATCCCAAAGCGCTGCAAAATGTTTCTGGAAACCATTCAAAAACGCGGATTGAAGGCCGGCTTGTTCCATCTGCGCCATCCCAAACCGTTTTTGCGGCAGCCGATTTCCCCAGCGGAACGAAGACGTTTCGCGGCCTGGATTCGCGCCCTGCAACCGCCGGCCGCACTGGTGTTGATGGATGACTGGGATGCGCCGGCGCTGATGCGCGCATGCCGCGAGGCCGGCTTTGAAATCCCGCGTGATCTCGTGGTGATTTCCATCGGCATCCACAGCGAGACACTGGCATTATGCCCCGTACCGCTGACCGCCGTGCAGGAGAATCATGAAACACAGATGAAACTGGTCGTGGAAAATCTGGAGCAGATGATGTCAGGCCGCCGGCCGACGGAGCGGCTCATCGAAGTGCCGCCGCTTGGAGTGGTCGAGCGCGCTTCGACCGCGACGCTGGCGATTGAGGATCGCGTCGTCGCCCGCGCCTTGGAATACATCCGCGCGCACCGGGGCGAACCGATTAACATTGCCACGGTGGCTGGCAAGGTCGGGATTTCCCGGGCCACGTTGGACCGCCGGTTCCGGGAAGAGATCGGCCAGACGCCGCACGATTATCTGATTCAACAGCGGATTCGACTGGCGCAGGAAATGTTGCTGGCGAAGCCGACGCCAAGCCTCAAAAAAATTTCCCAAACCTGTGGATTCACAGACCGGCGCCGGTTGAATCTGGTGTTCAAACAAATCACCGGCGTTTTGCCGACACAATGGCGACGTTAGCCGGCAGTTGAATCCGAAAAAGTTGAATTTGGAATCCGAGCGGGGTGAATGCAATTTCACCGCGACTCAGCGGAAAAAGTTTCTGCCGGTGGATTTCCATCCGCCCTTGGCAGCCATCGTACAATCAAATCAACACCCCAACGTTGCGAGAGTTTCACGTCCTCAAATTACCGGTTACCGTGCCGCCAAGATTCATCACCCGGTGTGCTTGCAATAAAACAGCAAAAAGCGCAATCATGGCCATCATGCACCTCCAGCAAACAAAAGCCGGGGGCCTGACGACATCCGATGTCTGAACCATCTGCAAAACACCCGTCGTCGGTCAGGGGAATTGACACCGGGATCTGTCTGGCAGCCACTCTGGTGGGGGCCGGATTGCAAGTTGTTTATTTCACCCACGCCGGGGCACTCTGGCGCGACGAAACCGGCGGCGTTCAGTTGGCCACCCTGCCCGCTTTTAGCGAGACCTGGCGGATGCTAACGCATGACGGGTTTCCGGTATTTTTTCTGGCACTGGTCCGGGCATGGTCGGCCTTGGGGTTGGGCGCAAGCGATGCGGGCTTGAGGCTTCTCGGTCTGCTTATCGGGTTCGGGGTGCTGGGAGCTATGTGGCTTAACGCCCGGATCATGGGATTTCGGTTGCCGTTCATTTCCTTGGGACTTCTGGCCGCAAACGTGACCGTCGTAATCTGGGGGGATTCGCTTCGCGCGTACGGTTGCGGGTCGCTATTTATACTGATAACGCTGGGGCTGGTCTGGAAACTGGTGCAAGCGCCGGGGCGCGCCTCATTTTTGATGGCCACGGTCGCCGCCATTTTGAGCGTCCAAACACTTTTCCAAAATGCCTTCCTGGTATTGGCGGCCTGCATCGCGGGCTGGGTCGTGTGTGCGCGTCACCGGCAATGGAAAACAGCGGTGCTGGTGTTCGGCGTTGGACTGTTAGCCGGAGCATCACTGATACCTTACATACCATCCATCATCGAATCGCAGAGTTGGTTTATCCTGGCGAAGGTCGGGTTCGACTTTGGCCGCGCATGGAACAACCTGACACTTGCCGGGGGCTCCTTCGCAGATTGGCCGTTTGGAATATGGCTGGGGTTGATGGTCCTGGCACTCGGAACCGGAGGGGCCGCACTGTGGAAACGGAACGACAAGATGCGTATTGGCCGGGAGGATTTGCCCATTTTCGGAGCGTCGGCATTGGCAGCCGGCATCGCAGGGTTCCTGGTCTTCATCCGCATCTCCGAGTTTGAAACCGAACCGTGGTATTTCCTTCCACTCCTGATTTTTGCCACCACGGCGATGGATGCCACCCTGACAAACTGGTGTTGCCGGTTTCGAGTCTGGCCAGCGGTTTTTCTGGTGTTTCTGATTTGCCTGTTCTCTCCTGTAACCTGGCAATGTGCCGGACACCGGCAGACGAATATAGACCTGATCGCCGCCGAGTTGCAGAATCGTGCCCGGCCCGGCGATTTTATCGTGGTCTATCCTTGTCACTGTGGCATCACCTTTGACCGGTATTACAAGGGGCGAATCCCCTGGACAACTTTGCCAGCCCTCACCGACCACCGGTTCCATCGGTTTGACCTGCTCAAGGAGAAACTTTGCGAAGCTTCGCCCATCAAGCCGGAACTGGAACGGGCGGCACAAACTCTGGCTTCCGGCCACACGCTCTGGCTGGTCATCGAGTCACCAGATGCAACCCCGGTCAAAACCGAGCCTGCCGACCCGCCTCGCGCTCCCATTCCAAATGTCCGGTGGCCCTGGTGGGAGGGCTATTACACATCCGTGTGGAAACAGCAGTTGGAATATTTGGTGGCGACCCATGCCGGGCAAAGAGAGGAAATTCCTGTCAAACCGGAAATTTACATCAACAATTATGAAAAGCTTTCGCTCATAAAGGCTTCCGGTTGGCGCGAAAAGGCGGAAGAGCAACCCCGCCCCGCCGCACCTTGAGCCGTCACTTGCCGGGAGTTTCCGCTGCTCTTTCTTCGCAACAGAACCTTGCTTTTGTCACGTCCATTTTTTGGGTCAGGTCAGATTCCCGGATGTCAGTGCTTCGTATTTAATCTTTGTTATGTTCTTAAATGCGTTTCCAATGGCAAAATAAATGCATTGGTTTGGTGCTAATGACAACAACGACCGTTGCCAACTTGGCAACGGTCGTTGTGTTACGTTGTCCTAACTAACTAAAACAAAGACAGGCTATACTTTCCGGCGGCGAATCAATATGCCACTTGCCAAAACGCCCAATCCCATAAGGGCCATTGAAGAAGGCTCGGGAACCGAACCGACTGTGACAGCCAAGCTAAAATCGCGTTGATCATTTCCATTGATGGCACCCATGTTGCCGGTGGTGAACTGGTTCATCCTGTAACCTTGAACGTTGAGCACCATCACACCATCGCGCGCCCAATACGACGCGGCTGAAGTCGTCGGATCAATTTGAAACGCATAGAGTTCATTGGCGTTCAGGGTGACTGCATCCACACCTGAGAAAGTTATTTCTGCAACGTTTTGTGCTCCCGCAGCATGACCGTTATAGGTGAATTGGGTGCCTGACGGAAGCAAACTGGTAAGACTTCCCGGAGTATAAGTAGCTGAGTTAGCCGGATATCCAGAACCCGGATACGCCCCCAAGTCATAAATCTCAATGTCGTAAGTCTGCACAGCTCCCGCCAAAACCAATTGGATATTCTGTAATGTGCCGGATGTGCTAAACACAAGAGTTTGACCCAACGCGCCATAACCGCCCGCACCACCGGTGACACCAAAATTACCCTCCGAGGAGGTAAAACTTGCGGCTGAAGCCGTCATAAATGTTGGTGTGCCAATCCAACTGGTTCCCAAGCCATCCGTTTCCGAAACTTGAGCTTGAATTGACGTGGCAAACGCCAGCGTCGCCAACATTGTCAACGTTTTAATTGCGGGTTTCATAATGATTTTTGGATTTATTATAGTTTGTCCGGACTTCTTAGACCGACATTTCAGCCAGATTATCACCGTTGTCCATTTTGTGGAATGGACGAAACTATGATTAACATGGAGAATTCTACGGTCGGCCGATTTGGGATTTGTCCTTGAAAACATTGAATAATTTGAAAACTAGCCGGTTCATGGGCCGAGCAGGATGCGATTAATGAATGTGGCGGTTATTGTAGCTCGACCGTTCTTACGGCGAAACAATTTGATAGAACCGTTGCACCAGACTGGTGGCTGAACCATCTGTGAAAATCACCACACCCGTCGGTCCAAATGTTCCATTTGTCACTATCGTCCACTGGCCCACTGGCAGCGTCAGATCGCCCGTGGTCAGCACCTTGTAGCTTTGTCCAGCTTGGGCGCTGAAACTCAACTGCCACCCAACTGATCCTGCGGATATTCCCGGACTCGCAAAGGCGGGTGTCACCAATGGCAGAATGCTAAGGGCCGCCGCGTTCCCTGCTGCCTGCGCAAACGTGTAATTGCCGTCATTCGCTGTCAACCCGGAGCCGTTGATTGCGTAGCTGCCGACGCCGCTGGACGAAGTCGCCGGTGTTGTGAAGGTCAATGTTCCCGTCGTTGCATTGGCCTGTGTGTCGCTTCCCACAAATTCGCCCACCGAACCGTATAAAACTGGTGCCGACGAGCCGAAAATTATGTTCGTCATGTTCGCCGTGTAGGTCAGAGTGGCTGCACTGATCGTGCCAACCGCAGCGGAGACCGAGGTGCTCGACAAAGTGTAGTTACTGGCAGACGCCCCTGAAATCGTGAGGCCGGTCACCGAGACCGTCTTGCTAGCGCCCTGGTTCTTGGTGTCGTAAGTCCCGCTCGTTGGATTATTCAGCGTCACCGTGTCACCGCTCATCACGGTGGACATGGTGTAGTTGCCGGCTACAAGCGTGGCAGTCGTTGTTCCATTGTAGGTCTTGCTCACCGTTCCGGTTAATTCCGCCGTCAGCGTCGCTTTGTTTATGGTTTGCGACAAAGCGGGTGCATTGGTGCTGCCAGCATAAGCAGTGTCCCCGCCATACCCGGCGGTGATTGAGTGGGTGGTGGCAGAGAGTTGAGCGGCGCTCGTGATATATGCGGCTTGACCGCTGCTGTTCAATGTGCCGGCGCCCAACTGGGTCGCGCCATTGTAGAACGTGACCGTTTCCCCGCTGAGGTTACTCACGGCAACGTTGTTGGTCTTGACGGTGGCGGTGAAAGTGATGGTGTTGCCATAGGTTGAAGGATTGGCACCTGACGTCAGCGTGACGGTGGTCGTTGCCAACGCCGCGCCGGAGACGTTTTGTCCGACGAAAGTCACAACGCTCAATGCCGGCAGCGTGTAGGCGAAAGAAGAACCGCTCACGGCGACAGGGCTCTGGCTGGCCAGCGAAAGGTTGCTCGTCGTCATCCACGGTGTGACCGATGCGGCGCTGAAGTTGGTCAGGTTGAAAGTCTGATTGATGGATGTGCTGTTGGTATTGACGGCCACGATGGCGAAGTTGCCGGAGTTGGTGTCATTGTAGGCACTGATCATAGCAATGCCGGTGTTGTTGGCACCAATGCGATAATAGCCGGGACGAACAAAGCGGCTGTATTGACCAAACACAAACATGCGCGGGGTCGGATTTGCATTGGTATCCATCAAACCCTGGTTGCTGGTGCTGTTGGCGGGAATGAGCCACCAATAATGGAAGGCGTTGGCTTGGGCCACGGTCATGAACTGGTAAATCCGCTGGCCATAATAAACGCCATTGGTAATGCTGCTGTCGCTGCCGGAAAGGAGGGAAACTTCCGTCTCCCAAAGCGCCTTGCCGTAGCTGTTCTTCGTCAACGTCGTCGGCCCAGTGGCACCGTCATAATTGTGGCAGGCGATGATGCCCGCCATGTTTGACGACACGCTGTCGGTCATGGCGGTGACAGTGAGATTGGAAGGATCCTGCCAGTGCTCGCTTTCCGGAAGCATGATCTTGGTCGAGCTTACGTTGCTGGCCACCAGCGCGTTGTAAAGGTTCGTGGTAAAATCATGGATTTGCTGCGCATTCCAATAGCAGGCTTCATAGGTGGTGACATCCGCGTCGGGCTCATTCTGGATGGAGATGGCGTAAAGGTTGATGCCGTAAGTGTTCTTCATGTTGACCACGTAGTTGGCCAACTGGCTGGCGTAAGCCAGATTGGTGGCGTTCGCCCCGCTTCCTTGATAGCTGCCACCGTCTTGTCCGACGGGTAATTTAAACCCGGACGCCGGAGTCCACGGCGCGCTCCAGATCCTGGCACCGAGGTCTTTGGCCATTTGCATGATGGCCGTTTCGACCGTGGACGGGGTGTCGTTCGCCGAAGTCGTATTGGCAGGGGCGATGTGGTTGCGCAACAGCGACAGGCCGATGCCGTTGTTGGTGGAAATGATGGTCTTGTCGCTGTTGGTATAACGGATGCTGTTGTTCGTCGAGAAAAACATGTTGGCCTGGTTGGAGGTCCAAGTGCCCCGCCAGGCGGACGACGCGCCAAAGCCGTCTATTCTTTGGTACATGTTGGTCCAATCCACGGTGCATTGCCCGGTGGTGGTGTTCACCAACTGCACCAGCAGGTCATCCACATAATAGGCGTTGGTCGTGCTGGACGGCATTTCCGCATACAAAACCAGTGAGGTGAGTGTGCCGGAATAATTGAATGTATATTGCCCGGTAAGCTGCGACCAACCAGTCGAGGACACGGAACTGGAACCGAATGACGAGTAACCGATTCCGCTTCCATCCACTTTTTTCACGGTCAACTGCATGGTCTGGCTCGTGCCGCTGACTAGCCGCACCCACGCCGAAATATTGTAGGTCTGATTGGCCTGGAAGACCCCCTGAAACGACTGGGCGATGCCCGCATAGGTGGCCGTACGATTCGTCACCAGGCCGGCGTAGCTGCCCGAATGAACTTGCATGGTCTGGGCGGAAATCGTCGGGGAGCCTATGGTGGTCCAGCCCGTCGTGGTGCCGGTTTCAAAGCCGGGATTCGTCGCGAGGTTTTGCGCGGCGGCCATCCCGGCCGGAAGAAAAAATCCGATGACGAGCATATTCCGCGCGCGGAGCCAGGTTTTTTTTGCGCGATTAATGAAGTTGGAGATTGTTCTGTTCATGTCGCGATATTTGAAGGGGCTGGCCCGGTGATTCGTTTTTTGATCCCTTTGGGAATGATGACAATCATACGGATAAAACATGGAGAATTGTTTAATAAGTCCGATAAGTCACCAATGTGTAATTCATATATGAACCCCGTTTACACTAGGGCGTGTTTTCAAAATGGGTTTTTGAGCCAGTCCAGTATTGCAGCCATCTGAACGAACCCCAGGAAATACAAATCGCGTTTCTCATAACGAGTCCCAATTCTGCGATAGCGTTTCAATCGTT